>Ga0209370_1000464_pt1 | contig 54983 bp, 40 predicted proteins | sample AgamicAtPrz_FD_187164 | JGI IMG/M metagenome (GOLD analysis project Ga0209370, IMG submission 187164) | Agave microbial communities from Guanajuato, Mexico - At.P.rz (SPAdes) (version 2) | ecosystem: Host-associated > Plants > Phyllosphere > Phylloplane/Leaf | place: Guanajuato, Mexico...
CAAACGCTGCTGGATAAGCACTATTTACGCAAGCACGGCGCAAAGGCCTATTACGGGCAATAATTCACGGCCCCTCACCCCGGCCCTTTCCCCACAGGGGCGAGGGCTAGGATGAGGGGACACCTGTATAAAACCCCAGCAAAACACCCTAGACCAGGCTATAATCACGCCTGGTTTTATTTTATGGGAAATGGGCGTGGCGCAGGCGCGAGAAGGCTTTTTACTGACCCGACACTGGCGGGATACCCCGCAGGGTACCGAAGTGGAACTCTGGCTGGCGACCGACAACGGCCCGCTGCACATCACCCTGCCGCCGCAGGAGTCCGTGGCTTTTATTCCAGAGCCTGACGTCGAAAAAACGAAACAGCTGCTGCGCGGTGAAAACGGCTGGCGGCTCACCCCCCTTGAACTGAAAGACTTCCAGCGCCGTCCGGTCTACGGCCTCTACTGCCGCGCCCATCGCCAGCTGATGCGCTATGAAAAGCTGCTGCGTGAAGCGGGCGTAACCCTCTTTGAGGCCGATGTTCGCCCTCCGGAACGCTTTCTGATGGAGCGCTTTATCACCGCCCCGGTCTGGGTGGACGGTACGCCCCAGGGCGATCGCCTGATCAATGCCCGCCTCAAACCTAATCCGCACTATCGCCCGCCCCTGAAGTGGGCCTCGCTGGATATCGAAACCACCCGCCACGGCGAACTGTACTGCATTGGTATTGAGGGCTGCGGCCAGCGGGTCGTCTACATGCTCGGGCCGCCAAACGGCGACGCTTCCGGCCTTGATTTTGAGCTGGAGTACGTCTCCAGCCGCCCGCAGCTGCTCGAAAAGCTCAACGCCTGGTTTGCCCGTCACGATCCCGACGTGCTTATCGGCTGGAATGTGGTGCAGTTTGACCTGCGGGTGCTGCAAAAGCATGCCGAGCGTTACCGCATTCCCCTGATGTTAGGCCGCGGCAACAGCGAGCTGGAGTGGCGCGAGCACGGCTTTAAAAACGGCGTCTTCTTTGCCCAGGCCAGCGGGAGGCTGATTATTGACGGCATCGAGGCGCTGAAATCCGCCTTCTGGAATTTCTCTTCATTTTCACTGGAAGCGGTGTCGCGCGAGCTGCTCGGCGAGGGCAAATCCATCGACAACCCCTGGGACAGGATGGACGAAATTGACCGCCGCTTCGCCGAAGACAAACCCGCGCTGGCCACCTATAACCTGAAAGACTGCGAGCTGGTGACGCAGATTTTCCACAAAACCAACATCATGCCCTTTCTGCTGGAGCGCGCCACGGTGAACGGCCTGGCGGCGGACAGGCACGGCGGCTCGGTGGCGGCCTTCAGCCACCTCTATTTTCCGCGCATGCACCGGGCAGGCTACGTGGCCCCTAACCTCGGCGACGTGCCGCCGCAGGCCAGCCCCGGCGGCTACGTGATGGACTCCCGCCCGGGCCTGTATGAGTCGGTGCTGGTGCTGGACTATAAGAGCCTCTACCCGTCGATTATTCGCACCTTTTTAATCGACCCCGTCGGGCTGGTGGAGGGGATGGCGCAGCCGGACGACGCGCGCAGCACCGAAGGTTTTCTCGGGGCGCGCTTCTCCCGCGAGAAACACTGCCTGCCGGAGATCGTCACGCAGATCTGGCACGGCCGCGACGAGGCGAAACGCCAGGGCAATCAGCCGCTCTCCCAGGCGCTGAAGATCATCATGAACGCTTTTTACGGCGTGCTGGGCACCAGCGCCTGCCGCTTCTTCGATCCGCGCCTGGCCTCGTCGATCACCATGCGCGGCCACGAGATCATGCGCCAGACCAAAGCGCTGATCGAATCTCAGGGCTATGAGGTGATCTACGGCGATACTGACTCCACCTTTGTCTGGCTGAAGGGCAGGCAGAGCGAAGAGGAAGCCGCCGCCATCGGCAGGGCGCTGGTGGCTTTCGTTAACGACTGGTGGCAGCGCCATTTGCAAAAAGAGCGGTTAACCAGCGCCCTCGAGCTGGAGTACGAAACCCATTTTTGCCGCTTTCTGATGCCCACCATTCGCGGTACCGATCAGGGCAGCAAGAAGCGCTATGCCGGGCTGATTCAGCAGGGCGACGAGCAGCGCATGGTGTTTAAAGGACTCGAGACGGTGCGCACCGACTGGACGCCGCTGGCGCAGCGCTTCCAGCAGGAGCTGTATCTGAAAATTTTCCGTAATGAGCCCTATCAGGACTACGTGCGGGAGACTATCGCCAGCCTGATGGCGGGCGAGCTGGACGCCCAGCTGGTCTACCGCAAGCGGCTGCGCCGGCCGCTGGCGGAGTATCAGCGCAACGTGCCGCCGCACGTGCGGGCGGCGCGTTTAGCCGATGAAGAGAATGCCCGGCGGGGCCGCGCGCCGCAGTACCAGAACCGCGGCACCATCAAATATGTCTGGACCACCGCCGGGCCTGAGCCCGTCGATTATCAGCGGTCGCCGCTGGATTATGACCACTACCTGACACGCCAGCTGCAGCCCGTAGCGGACGGAATTTTGCCTTTCATGGACGACGATTTTGCTACACTGGTGACAGGGCAGATGGGGCTATTTTGACGCGTGACGAAATCACTGCCATCCAGTACCATAGCGCCCTTTCCATTCCCGGACCCATTTTTTGACGACCGTCGTTCTTCCGACGGTGGTTGAACTATTGCCTGCAATTTAAAGATTAGAGCCGAACATATATGCCTTTTACACTTGGTCAACGCTGGATCAGCGATACAGAAAGCGAACTCGGATTAGGAACAGTTGTGGCGCTGGATGCGCGAATGGTCACTCTCCTGTTCCCCGCTACCGGTGAAAACCGCCTGTATGCCCGCAATGATTCCCCTGTCACCCGCGTGATGTTCAACCCGGGCGATACCGTTACCAGCCATGAGGGCTGGCAGCTGAAGATTGAAGACGTAAAAGAAGAGAATGGACTGCTCGCCTATATCGGCACCCGCCTGGACACCGACGAAAGCGATGTGATGCTGCGTGAAGTGCTGCTCGACAGCAAGCTGGTGTTCAGCAAGCCGCAGGATCGCCTGTTTGCCGGTCAGATTGACCGTATGGATCGCTTCGCCCTGCGCTATCGCGCGCGCAAGTTCCAGAGCGAGCAGTACCGCATGCCGTGGAGCGGCCTGCGCGGCCAGCGCACCAGCCTGATCCCCCACCAGCTCAATATCGCTCACGACGTAGGCCGCCGCTACGCGCCGCGCGTTCTGCTGGCGGACGAGGTTGGGCTGGGTAAAACCATTGAAGCCGGCATGATCCTGCACCAGCAGCTGCTCTCCGGCGCCGCCGAGCGCGTGCTGATCATCGTTCCTGAAACCCTGCAACATCAGTGGCTGGTGGAGATGCTGCGCCGCTTCAACCTGCGCTTTGCGCTGTTTGACGACGAACGCTACGCCGAAGCGCAGCACGACGCGGACAACCCGTTCGAAACCGAACAGCTGGTGATCTGCTCCCTCGACTTCGTGCGCCGCAGCAAGCAGCGTCTTGAACACCTGTGCGATGCCGAGTGGGATCTGATGGTCGTCGATGAAGCGCACCATCTGGTGTGGAGCCTTGACGCCCCAAGCCGTGAATACCAGGCCATCGAACAGCTGGCCGAGCGCGTGCCGGGCGTGCTGCTGCTCACCGCCACGCCGGAACAGCTGGGCCTGGAAAGCCACTTTGCCCGTTTACGCCTGCTCGATCCGAGCCGTTTCCACGATTTCGAACAGTTCGTCGAAGAGCAGCAAAATTACCGCCCGGTTGCCGACGCGGTGGCCCTGCTGCTGGCGGGCAAACACCTCTCGGACGCAGAGCTCAATACCCTGAGCGAGCTGATTGGCGAGCAGGATATCGAGCCGCTGCTGCAGACGGCGAACAGCGATCGCGATGGCGCAGAAGCTGCCCGTCAGGAGCTGGTCTCCATGCTGATGGACCGCCACGGCACCAGCCGCGTGCTATTCCGTAACACCCGTAACGGCGTAAAAGGCTTCCCGAAACGCGAGCTGCATACCATCCGACTGCCGCTGCCGACCCAGTATCAGACGGCGATTAAGGTCTCCGGCATTATGGGCGCCCGTAAAAGCGCGGAAGATCGCGCCCGGGATATGCTCTATCCGGAGCAGATTTATCAGGAGTTTGAAGGCGATACCGGCACCTGGTGGAACTTTGACCCGCGCGTAGAGTGGCTGATGGGCTACCTGACCGCACACCGCTCCCAAAAAGTACTGGTGATCTGCGCCAAAGCGGCCACCGCGCTGCAGCTGGAGCAGGTCCTGCGCGAGCGCGAGGGTATCCGCGCCGCCGTGTTCCACGAAGGGATGTCGATTATCGAGCGCGACCGCGCCGCCGCCTGGTTCGGCGAAGAGGACAGCGGCGCCCAGGTGCTGCTCTGTTCCGAAATCGGCTCCGAAGGGCGTAACTTCCAGTTTGCCAGCCAGCTGGTGATGTTCGATCTGCCGTTTAACCCGGACCTGCTGGAGCAGCGTATCGGTCGTCTGGACCGTATTGGCCAGGCGCACGATATTCAGATCCACGTGCCTTATCTGGAAAAAACCGCCCAGAGCGTGCTGGTGCGCTGGTTCCATGAAGGTCTGGACGCCTTTGAACACACCTGCCCGACCGGGCGCGCCATCTACGATAAGGTTCATAAGGACCTGATTGGCTATCTGGCGACGCCGGAAGAGACCGAAGGTTTTGATGAGCTGATCAAATCCTGCCGCGAGCAGCACGAAGCGCTGAAAGCCCAGCTGGAGCAGGGGCGCGACCGCCTGCTGGAGATCCACTCCAACGGCGGCGAAAAAGCGCAGGCGTTAGCCGAGAGCATTGAAGAGCAGGATGACGACACCAGCCTGATCGGCTTCTCCATGAACTTGTTTGATATTGTGGGCATTAACCAGGACGATCGCGGCGAGAACCTGATCGTGCTGACTCCGTCCGATCATATGCTGGTACCGGATTTCCCGGGCCTGCCGGAAGATGGCTGCACCATTACCTTTGAGCGCGACGTGGCGCTCTCCCGCGAAGACGCGCAGTTTATTACCTGGGAGCACCCGCTGATCCGCAACGGCCTGGATCTGATCCTCTCCGGCGACACGGGCAGCAGCACCATTTCGCTGCTGAAAAACAAGGCCCTGCCGGTGGGCACGCTGCTGGTAGAGCTGATCTACGTGGTGGAAGCCCAGGCGCCGAAACAGCTGCAGCTTAACCGCTTCCTGCCGGCGACCCCGGTACGCCTGCTGCTGGATAAAAACGGCACCAACCTCGCGGCGCAGGTGGAGTTCGAAAGCTTCAACCGTCAGCTGAGCGCGGTAAACCGCCATACCGGCAGCAAGCTGGTGAACGCCGTCCAGCAGGACGTGCACGCCATCCTGCAGCTGGGTGAAAAACAGATCGAGCAGGCGGCAAAGGCGTTGATTGACGCGGCGCGCAGCGAAGCGGACGAAAAACTGTCGGCGGAGCTCTCGCGCCTGGAAGCCCTGCGGGCGGTCAACCCGAACATCCGTGACGACGAGCTGGCGGCCATCGAAAGCAATCGCCAGCAGGTGCTGGAAAGCCTGCAGCAGGCGGGCTGGCGTCTGGATGCGCTGCGTCTTATCGTTGTGACGCATCAATAACCGGAGCGCAACATGCTAATGGAGCCCTACAATCCGCCGCTGGATCCCTGGCTGAGCATTCTTTACCAGGATGAGCACATTATGGTGGTCAACAAGCCGAGCGGCCTGTTGTCCGTGCCTGGCCGACTGGACGATCATAAAGACAGCGTGATGACGCGCATTCAGCGCGATTATCCCCAGGCGGAGTCTGTCCATCGTCTGGATATGGCCACCAGCGGCGTGATTGTGGTGGCCCTGACCAAGGCCGCCGAGCGGGAGTTAAAGCGCCAGTTTCGCGAGCGTGAGCCGAAAAAGCAGTACATTGCGCGGGTCTGGGGTCATCCCGAACCGGCCGAAGGGCTGGTGGATCTGCCGCTGATTTGCGACTGGCCCAACCGTCCGAAGCAGATGGTCTGCTATGAAACCGGCAAGCCGGCGCAGACCGAATATGAAGTGCTGGAGTACGCGCCGGATAACACCGCGCGCGTGCTGCTAAAGCCGATAACCGGACGTTCGCACCAGCTGCGCGTGCATATGCTGGCGCTGGGGCATCCGATCCTCGGCGATCGCTTCTATGCGCATCCCGAGGCGCGGGCGATGGCCCCTCGCCTGCAGCTGCATGCGCTGATGCTGACTATTACCCATCCCACCTTTAAAAACGCCATGACCTTTAACGCGCCGGTCGATTTCTGACGGCCATGACGTAAAAAGCCCGGCATCGCCGGGCTTTTGTTATTTAAATCCTTTCTGCTCTTTTATCAGCTCGTACGCTTTCTGAATTTCCTGCGCTTTTTGCTTCGCCATCTCCATCATCTCCGGCGGTAACCCTTTCGCCACCAGCTTATCCGGATGGTGTTCACTCATCAGACGGCGATAGGCGCGCTTGATGGTCGGGCCATCGTCCGTCGGCTTCACGCCCAGCACGTTGCAGGCATCTTCCAGCGTCGGGCCGCGCTGCGCCTGCTGCCAGCCGCCGCCGGAAGACTGCTGCTGATAGCCGCCGCCGCCAAACTGCGCTCCGCCCTGCATCATGCGCAGGAACTGATCGAACTGAACGCGCGAAATCCCCAGCTCTTCGGCAATGACGTACAGCACATCGCGCTCGTTAGGGTGCAACGATCCGTCGGCAAACGCCGCCTGGATCTGAATTTCAAGGAACATGCGGATCAGATCAAAACGGCCAAAACAGACGCTGCGGAACTGGCGCATTTTCTCGCGCAGGGGATAGTTATCCGCCTTGCCAACGCGAAACGCCTGCTGCGCCGCCGCGCGGGAGTCGCCGTGCAGGTTCATGCGATCCATAAACTGGCTGGCAACATGGATGTCCGCTTCCGTTACCCGCCCTTTTGATTTGGTCAGATGCCCCATCACCTCGAAGGTGGTGGCAAAAAAGAGCGCCTGACGTTCGCGCTGGTTGGCGAACCAGGCCATCTTGCGGCTTCGTGCTTTATCAAACATATGGCCAATGATCAGCCCAAGAATAATGCCCCAGAAGCCCCCGCCCATCATTAAAGCAAAGGCGACGCCGATAATTTTTCCCCAATACTGCATATACTCCCCAAATGGTGATGGACTTGATCCGACGCAACGCCATCATTCCTGTGGTCATGCCACGGTCAATTGAAGGACATCGCCTATAATTTGCATTATCATACTCGTCATTCACTAGCGAGCCTATCACCAGGGTTCGCAAACGGGCAGGATTAACGCTGGCACTGCGATGATGAGTAAGATAGTCTCTGACCGTTTGCCAGCGTTTAGCCACTGATGACGGAACAATAAATAAAACGTATGAAAAAACGTATTCCCACCCTTCTGGCCACAATGATTGGCACTGCCCTCTATAGTCAACAGGGTCTGGCAGCCGATCTCGCCTCGCAATGTATGCTGGGTATCCCCAGCTATAATCGCCCGCTGGTTCAGGGTGATACGAATAGCCTACCGGTCACTATCACTGCTGATAAAGCCAAGGGAAATTATCCCGAAAATGCCGTATTTACCGGCAATGTAGATATTGAGCAGGGTAACAGCCGGATGCAGGCTGACGAAGTCCAGGTGCATCAGAAACAGCCTGAAGGTGCCGCCGAACCCGTGCGCACGGTAGATGCGCTGGGTAATGTGCACTATGACGATAACCAGGTCATCCTGAAAGGTCCGAAAGCCTGGTCGAATCTCAACACCAAAGATACTAACGTCTGGGAAGGCGACTACCAGATGGTGGGGCGTCAGGGGCGCGGTAAAGCCGACCTGATGAAACAGCGTGGCGAAAACCGCTATACCATTCTGGAAAACGGTACCTTCACCTCCTGTCTGCCGGGCTCTGATACCTGGAGCGTGGTGGGGAGTGAAGTTATTCACGACCGTGAAGAGCAGGTCGCGGAGATCTGGAACGCCCGCTTCAAGCTCGGCCCGGTGCCGGTCTTCTACAGCCCCTATTTACAGCTGCCGGTCGGCGATAAGCGCCGCTCTGGCTTCCTGATCCCGAACGCCCAGTACAGCACCAAAAACTACTTTGAGTTTTACCTGCCTTACTACTGGAACATTGCGCCCAACATGGACGCCACCATCACCCCGCACTATATCCATAAGCGCGGCAACGTGATGTGGGAAAACGAGTTCCGCTACCTGACCCAGGCGGGCGCAGGTCTGATGGAACTTGATTATCTGCCTTCCGATGATGTTTATCGTGACGATGCAAAGAACAACCCCTCCGGCGACGACCGTCACCGCTGGCTGTTCTACTGGCAGCACGCGGGCGTAATGGATCAGGTATGGCGCTTTAACATCGACTATACCAAGGTCAGCGACCCGAGCTATTTTAACGACTTCGACTCGAAGTACGGCTCCAGCACCGACGGCTACGCCACGCAGAAATTCAGCGTCGGCTATGCGGTGCAGAACTTTGATGCCACTGTTTCTACCAAACAGTTCCAGGTCTTTAGCACCCAAAGGCGCAGCACCTATGCCGCCGAGCCGCAGCTGGACGTTAACTGGTATCAGAATGACGTAGGTCCGTTCGACACCCGCGTCTACGCGCAGGCGGTTCATTTTGTGAACACCAATTCCGATATGCCGGAATCTACCCGTGTGCACCTTGAGCCGACCATTAACCTGCCGTTATCCAATAACTGGGCGAGCCTGAATACCGAAGTGAAGCTGATGGCCACCCACTATCAGCAGGAAAACCTGGATAAATATAACGCGGATAACAACACCAACCTTGAAGACTCGGTTAACCGTACCCTGCCGCAGTTCAAGATGGACGGTAAGGTTATTTTCGAGCGTGATATGAATCTGGCAGAGGGCTACACCCAGACGCTGGAGCCGCGCGCCCAGTACCTGTACGTGCCCTATCGCGATCAGAGCAATATCCAGAACTACGACTCCTCGTTCCTGCAATCCGACTACAGCGGCCTGTTCCGCGACCGCACCTACGGCGGTCTGGACCGTATCGCCTCGGCGAACCAGTTAACCACCGGCGTGACCAGCCGCATATTTGATGACGCCGCCGTTGAACGTTTTAACGTTTCCGTGGGTCAAATCTACTACTTTACCGAAGCGCGTACCGGTGATGACAATGTTCAGTGGGAGAAGGACGACAAAAAAGGCTCGCTGGTGTGGGCCGGTGATACCTACTGGCGCATGACCGATCGCTGGGGCCTGCGCGGCGGCGTGCAGTATGATACGCGCCTGAACAACGTGGCTACCGGCAGCGGTACTATCGAGTACCGTCGTGATGAGGATCGCCTGCTGCAGCTGAGCTACCGCTACGCCAGCCCGCAATACATTCGTGCTACGTTGCCCAGAGATAGTGATGATAGAACATGGGACGCACCACAATATAAAGAGGGTATCTCCCAGGTGGGCGGTACCGCCAGCTGGCCGATTGCCGATCGCTGGTCCGTGGTGGGTGCCTACTACTTTGACACCAATACCAGCAAGCCGGCGGATCAGATGGTCGGCCTGCAGTATAACTCCTGCTGCTACGCTATTCGCGTCGGCTACGAGCGTAAGCTGAACGGCTGGGATAGCGAAAAGGCACATGCCATTTACGATAACGTAGTGGGCTTTAACATTGAACTGCGTGGTCTGAGCTCGAACTATGGCCTGGGCACACAGCAGATGCTGCGCTCAAATATTCTGCCATACCAGAATTCGTTGTGATGTACTTGAATTGAAACGTAATCCGCAACTGCGGTAATTGAAATGGAAAAAGTATGAAGAACTGGAAAACGCTGCTGCTCGGTATCGCCATGGTTGCGAATACCAGCTTCGCGGCCCCACAGGTTGTCGACAAAGTCGCGGCCGTTGTGAACAACGGTGTGGTACTTGAGAGCGACGTTGATGGTTTAATGCAGTCTGTGAAGCTCAACGCGGGTCAGGCAGGTCAGCAACTTCCGGATGATGCCACGCTGCGTCATCAGATCCTTGAGCGCCTGATCATGGATCAGATCGTGCTGCAGATGGGTCAGAAAATGGGTGTGAAGATCTCTGATGAGCAGCTCGATCAGGCCATAGCCAACATCGCTAAGCAGAACAATATGTCTGCAGACCAGATGCGTAGCCGTCTGGCCTACGATGGCATTAGCTACGCCACCTATCGCAATCAGATCCGCAAAGAGATGCTGATCTCTGAAGTGCGTAACAACGAAGTGCGTCGCCGCGTCTCCATCCTGCCGCAGGAAGTGGACCAGCTGGCTAAGCAGGTGGGCAATCAGAACGATGCCAGCACCGAGCTAAACCTGAGCCACATCCTGATCCCGCTGCCGGAAAACCCCTCCTCCGATCAGGTTAGCGAGGCCGAAAGCCAGGCGCGCTCTATCGTCGAGCAGGCGAACAACGGCGGTGATTTCGGCAAGCTGGCGATCACCTATTCTGCCGATCAGCAGGCGCTGAAAGGCGGCCAGATGGGCTGGGGTCGTATTCAGGAGCTGCCGTCTATCTTCGCGCAGGCGCTGAGCACGGCGAAAAAAGGCGATGTGATTGGCCCGATTCGTTCCGGCGTAGGTTTCCACATCCTGAAAGTGAACGATCTGCGCGGCCAGAGCCAGAGCATTTCCGTCACCGAAGTGCATGCACGTCATATTCTGCTGAAGCCGTCGCCAATCATGAACGACGATCAGGCTCGCGTGAAGCTGGAGCAGATTGCTGCGGATATTCGTAGCGGTAAAACCTCCTTCGCTAACGCCGCTAAAGAGTTTTCTCAGGATCCTGGCTCCGCAAACCAGGGCGGCGACCTGGGCTGGGCGGCGGCGGATATCTACGATCCGGCCTTCCGCGATGCGCTGATGAAGCTCAACAAGGGTCAGATGAGCGCCCCGGTGCACTCTACCTTCGGCTGGCATCTGATCGAGCTGATGGATACCCGCAGCGTGGATAAAACCGACGCCGCGCAGAAAGATCGCGCCTATCGCATGCTGTTTAACCGTAAGTTCTCAGAAGAAGCGGCCACCTGGATGCAGGAACAACGCGCCAGCGCTTACGTAAAAATACTGAGTAACTAATGAAACACCATCGTGTTGTCATCACTCCCGGCGAGCCCGCCGGGATTGGTCCGGACCTCGTGGTCCAGCTCGCGCAACGCAGTTGGCCCGTAGAGCTGGTCATCTGTGCTGACGCCACGCTGTTACAAGACCGGGCAGCAATGCTCGGTCTGCCTTTATCTCTCATCCCTTACGATGCCAGCCGGCAGCCGGCGCCCCAGCAGCCGGGCACGCTCACGCTGCTACCTGTCCCGCTGCGTACCCCGTCTATCCCCGGCCAGCTGAGTACCGAAAACGGTCACTACGTGGTAGAGACGCTGGCGCGCGCCTGCGATGGCTGCCTCAGCGGTGAGTTTGCGGCGTTGATTACCGGGCCGGTACATAAAGGGGTGATCAATGAGGCGGGTATACCCTTCACCGGCCATACCGAATTCTTTGAAGAGCACTCTCACAGCCCGAAAGTGGTAATGATGCTGGCAACCGAAGCCATGCGCGTCGCGCTGGTGACTACCCATCTGCCGATCAAAGCCATTCCGGATGCGATCACGCCAGCGCTTTTGCGCGAAATCATCACTATCCTACACCATGATTTGCAGACCAAATTTGGCATTAAGCAGCCGCACGTGCTGGTTTGCGGCCTGAACCCGCACGCGGGCGAAGGCGGGCATATGGGTACTGAAGAGATCGACACCATTATTCCGGTGCTGAATGAGATGCGGGCGAAAGGGATGAATCTCAGCGGGCCGCTGCCTGCGGATACCCTGTTCCAGCCGAAGTATCTCGACCATGCGGATGCCGTGCTGGCGATGTACCACGATCAGGGGCTTCCCGTGCTAAAATACCAGGGATTTGGCCGCGGCGTGAACATTACCCTCGGTTTACCCTTTATTCGTACGTCCGTCGACCATGGTACTGCGCTTGATTTGGCAGGCCAGGGGAAAGCAGACGTCGGCAGTTTTATTACGGCGCTTAATCTCGCCATTACAATGATTGTTAATACTCAATGAATAATCGCGTCCATCAGGGCCACTTAGCCCGTAAACGTTTCGGGCAAAACTTCCTTAACGATCAGTTTGTGATCGAAAGTATTGTTTCGGCTATCAATCCACAAAAAGGCCAGGCGATGGTCGAGATCGGCCCGGGCCTCGCCGCGCTGACGGAGCCCGTTGGCGAGCGTCTCGATGAGCTGACCGTTATCGAGCTGGACCGCGATCTGGCGGCCCGGCTGCAAACGCACCCCTTCCTCGGGCCAAAGCTGACAATTTATCAGCAGGATGCCATGACCATGGACTTTGGCGAACTGTCCGCGAAACTGGGCAAGCCGCTGCGCGTCTTTGGTAACCTGCCGTACAACATCTCCACGCCGCTGATGTTCCACCTGTTTAGCTATACTGATGCCATTGCCGATATGCACTTTATGCTGCAGAAAGAGGTAGTGAATCGACTGGTTGCAGGGCCGAACAGTAAAGCGTATGGTCGACTGAGCGTGATGGCGCAGTATTTCTGCCAGGTGATCCCGGTACTTGAAGTGCCGCCAACGGCCTTCACCCCACCGCCCAAGGTCGATTCTGCGGTGGTGCGTCTGGTTCCGCATACCACTATGCCGTATCCGGTGAAAGAGCTGCGCGTTCTCAGCCGTATCACCACCGAAGCCTTTAACCAGCGCCGTAAAACGATCCGCAACAGCCTGGGCAATCTGTTTACGGTAGAAGTGCTGACCAGCCTCGGGATCGACCCGGCAATGCGTGCCGAGAATATCTCCGTGGCACAGTACTGCCAGCTGGCTAATTACATTAGCGATAACACGCCGCCGAAGGAGAGTTAAGCCATGTATGATTCGCCCCGCGTATGTGTTCAGGTGCAAAGCCTCTATATCGAATCGCAATCCACACCGGATGAAGAGCGTTTTGTCTTTGCGTATACCGTCACCATCCGCAATCTGGGGCGAACGCCTGTGCAATTAATCGGGCGCTACTGGCTTATCACCAACGGTAATGGCCGTGAAATCGAAGTCCAGGGCGAAGGTGTGGTGGGTGAACAGCCGCACATCGCCCCTGGCGAAGAGTATCAATACACCAGCGGCGCGGTAATTGAAACGCCGCTGGGCACCATGCAGGGCTATTACGAAATGGTCGATGTCGACGGCAACCCGTTCCGCGTTGCCATTCCTGTTTTCCGTCTGGCTGTCCCAACTCTCATTCACTAAAACATGTCTACATATCTCATTGGCGATGTTCATGGTTGCTTTGATGAACTGATCGCGCTGTTAAAGCAGGTGGAGTTTACGCCAGGAAAAGACACGCTGTGGCTAACGGGCGACCTGGTCGCGCGCGGCCCCGGCTCGCTGGAAGTGTTACGCTACGTGAAGTCGCTGGGCGACAGCGTACGCGTTGTGCTGGGCAATCACGATCTGCATCTGCTGGCCGTCTATGCCGGGATCAGCCGCAACAAGCCCAAAGATCGTATTACCCCCCTGCTGGATGCGCCGGACGCCGACGAGCTGATCAACTGGTTACGCCGTCAGCCGCTGCTGCAGATCGACGAAGAGAAGAAGCTGGTGATGGCTCACGCCGGTATTACGCCGCAGTGGGATCTTAACACCGCCAAAGAGTGCGCCCGTGACGTAGAAGCGGTGCTGAATAGCGATTCCTATCCTTTCTTCCTGGATGCCATGTACGGCGATATGCCTAACAACTGGAGCACGGAGTTAAGCGGCCTTGCGCGCCTGCGCTTTATCTCCAACGCCTTCACCCGCATGCGCTACTGCTTCCCGAACGGCCAGCTGGATATGTACTGTAAAGATGTGCCAGAAAGCGCCCCGGCGCCTCTGAAGCCCTGGTTTGCCATTCCCGGCCCGGTAACGGAAGAGTACAGCGTGGTCTTTGGCCACTGGGCATCGCTCGAAGGCAAAGGCACGCCGGAAGGCATTTACGGTCTGGATACGGGCTGCTGCTGGGGGGGCGATCTCACCTGTCTGCGCTGGGAAGACAAAGCCTACTTTATTCAGCCGTCGAACCGGCAGCAGGATACTGGCGAAGATGAGGCGGTAGCCTCTTAAAAGAAAAGCGCCCCTCTTAGACAAGAGAGGCGCTGATTAATTAGCGGCGTTCGAGGATCTCAAAACAGTAGCTGTGCGAGTTCTGGGCATCGGCGTCGTGAAACTCACTGAATACCGACTCCCACTCGTCCGGATCGTAATCCGGGAAATGGGTATCCCCTTCCACTTCGGCATCAATATGCGTCAGGTACAGCTTCTGGGCTTTTGGCAGGAACTGTTCGTAAACGCGCCCGCCGCCAATCACCATAATCTCTTCGGCATCGCCGCAGGCGGCGATAGCGTCATCGACAGATTTAACCCATGTAACGCGATCGTCCGTACCAGGCTTGCTGCTGATGACAATATTTTTACGGCCTGGCAACGGGCGGCCAATTGACTCCCAGGTCAAACGACCCATCACTACCGGCTTATTCAGGGTAGTGCGTTTAAACCACGCGAGATCGGCAGGCAGGTTCCACGGCATGGCGTTTTCCATACCGATAACGCGATCTACCGCCAGCGCTGCAATCAGACTGATCATTGAAAATTTCCCGGATATAAAAATTGCCGCCACTATACGGAAAGCTTAATCTTTCGTCGACTGGCGGCAGAGTAAAGAACAGGAAATATTTCAATATTGCTGGCAACCCCTGTTCACGCTGTGGGTTTGCTTTCCGGCTCGTCCTGCGGATCGCCGGTATGCTTGCCCTCTTCCGTTCCCTGCCAGCCGTGGCGCTGGATCAGCGAAAGGTGGTTGCGGTCCTCGCTGATGATCTCGGTCAGCATGGCGCTGGTGCGTTTAAACACCGCCGCGCGGGACGTGGCGTCGCTCTCCGCCATCTCGACCATCTCCTCCACCATCTCGCTATTAAAGCGACGGAACAGATCGGCGCGCTCCCGAGCCTCGTAGGCGCCTAATCCCAGGCTTTCGAGCGCCAGCCGTCCCGATTTCAGCGCCCCTTCGAAGGTTTCACGCTCCGGCGCCTCTACCCCGGCCTGACGCAGCTTGATGTAGTGATCCACATCCCTGGCGCGGGAGATGATCTTCAGATTCGGGAAGTGCGACTGCGCCAGCTCCGCCAGCTGCAGGCTGGTTACCGGATCGTCGATGGCGTTAATTAACACCTCTGCCTTAGCGGCTCCCGCCGACTCCAGCAGATCGACCCGGGTGGCGTCGCCATAAAACACTTTCATATCGAACTTGCGCAGGGTTTCAATATGGTCTGGGTCGTGATCGAGAATCACCATTTTCACGCCGCTCGAGAGCAGCAAACGGCCGGCGATCTGGCCAAAACGGCCAAAACCGGCGATGATGACCCGCGGCTGTTCCTCGTCGATCTCGTCCGCTTCGCGCGTCTGACCGCTTCCCGCGCTCTCCAGCCGGGCTAACACTACCAGCAGGATCGGCGTAGCCGCCATCGAAAGCGCTACCGCCAGCGTCAGGGCTTTGGCCCACTCCGGATCCAGAACGTTCGCCATTTGCGCCGCGCCAAACACCACGAAGGCAAACTCGCTCCCCTGCCCCAGCAGTACGGCAAACCAGCGGCGCTGTTGATTCGGCACCTTCAGCGGCCGGGCAATAAGCCACAGCACCGCCATTTTTATCACCAGAAAACCTATCAGCAGGATAAGAATGCGTAAGGGATGGGTGACCAGCGTACCGAAGTCTACCGACATTCCTACGCCGATAAAGAACAGCCCCAGCAGCAGGCCTTTGAAGGGCTCGATATCGCTTTCCAGCGCATGCCGGTACTCTGAACTGGCCAGCAGCACCCCGGCGAGGAAGGCCCCCATCGCCATAGATAAACCGGCCTCTTCCAGCAGCAGCCCAAAACCAAACACCAGAAACAGGGCCACGGCGCTGAACACTTCCCGCAGGCCGGAGCGGGCCACAAAGCGCAGCAGCGGCCGGGTGACGTAGCGCCCCAGCAGGATAACCAGCGTTAAGGCGCCCACAACTTTTAATGCCGAAAGGGCAAAGGCCCCGAGGGTAGTAGAGGCCCCGGATGCCGCCAGTAAGGGGATCATCGCTACCAGCGGAATGGCCGCGATATCCTGGAACAGCAACACGGAGAAGGCGCTGCGCCCCATTTGCGAAACGGTCAGGTTGCGCTCGTTCATCGCCTGCATGGCGATGGCCGTAGAGGAGAGCGCCAGGGTCATGCCAATCAGCGCTGCCACTTTCCAGTCCATACCGAGCAGGATGCAGAACCCGCCCAGCAGCAGGCCACAGGCCAGCATTTGTAATGCGCCGCCGCCAAACACCGACGCCCGCAGTGTCCACAGGCGCCGCGGATCCAGCTCCAGGCCAATAACAAACAGCATGAGTACCACGCCGATTTCGGCAAAATGCAGGATCGCCCCGGCATCGGTAACCAGCCTAAGCCCCCACGGGCCGATGATACAGCCGGCAATTAAATAGCCGAGTACCGACCCTAACCCCAGCCGTACCGCGACCGGCACAATCAATGCCGCCGCGCCAAGATAAATCAGCGCCTGAATGAGCGTATGGCTATCCATGGTGCGCCTCCTGCCAGTCGAGTAAACGTTGTTTATAGCGGCGGGCCTGGGCCTGCAGGGTTTCATCATCACAGACAAAGGTACAGTGCATCGCAAATGGCGGCAGCCAGTTCAGGCCGCAGTATAGCGCTGTCGCCTGTAGCGGCTGCGCCAGCACCGCAAACCCGGGAAACTCACCAATATCGAAATGGCTTTCGCCGCCGCCTGTGGTAACTGCCCAGAGTAAACTTTTGCCCTTCAGCGCCATGCCGTTATGCCCGTAGGCCCAGCCGTGAGAAAGCACTTTGTCTATCCAGAGCTTCAGTAACGGCGGCGTACTGTACCACTGCATAGGATGCTGCCAGACGATCAGATCGGCTCGCAGCAGGGCCTCCTGCTCGGCGGCGATATCGATATTGAAATCGGGATAAAGTTGATAAAGAGAACGAATCTCCACCCCTTCCAGATCCTTTACCTGATCGAGCATGCGCTTATTGGCATGCGAATGGTGGGGATAAGGATGCGCATAAATGATAAGTATCATGTCGGCCTGTTTGCATAACTTCTTGATGTAGCAGTGAGTGTAGTCAGGAAAGGGCTGCGATTAAAGCATTGTTTATGGTGGATAAAAGTCAATTTAAGCAATAAAAAAGGTATTTTAATTTTTGGTTCAAATATACAAATTAATGATTATTATTTTGTTACATATAGAAATAACATAATTTTTAATAAAAAATAAAAGCATTCTTTAATTATCGTCGCTATACAAAAAATACCCTCAAAAGAATAATTTGGATTTTATTATTCTAAAATAGACCAAACAATCAACACCCTGCGGAACAGACCACGATTTTTACCGTGGTCTGGCATTTTAAACACAACTGGACGTGTCAATGAAAAACAATACTCTTGAACTGAATAAAATAACTAAATCTCTAAAAACACTTTTCCCCGCCCTGTCAGCCCTAATAGCATTTACCCCATTTATGATATCCGCACAAACCACCATTAGTGGTTCAACGGATAAACCGCAATTATTCTCTTCAGACAGTGAATATATTATCAATAGCGGCGTCACCATTCGCCCTACTTCAGACGATGCTTCCGTGACGATTGAAGGCTCCAATGTCAGCAGCGTTATTAACAACGGCGAAGTGACGGGGCCAGGCGACGGGCTGTATATCGCCACGGGTGCACAAACCCTTGTGGTGGATAACAAAGAAAATGCCGTGATCCAGTCTTCCACCGCTAACGGTATTACCGTTAAGGATATGGGCGGAAGCATCAACAATGCCGGCATCATCGCTGCCGCTGAATACGGTATCAAAGTTAGCGATGAGCCAGGCGGCTTCACAATCTCTAATACCGATACCGGTAATATTCAGGCTAAAACCGCCCTCTCTTCTGATACAGACCTTACCATTAATAACGCGGGCCTGTTCAAGGGTACAGCCGGAAATGGTATCGAGTTGCAGAAAACGGGTAAAAGCAGAATTGATAACAGCGGTACCATTGAGGGTAGTCAGAACGGCATTATCGCGGCCGACGATCATAAACTACAGATTAATAACTCGGGCGTGATTAAAGGCGCCGACAGCGCGATAACCTTTAAAAGCGCGCAAAGCAACTCGTTAACCCTCAAAGAAGGTTCACAGCTTGATGGCGATGTGATCTCCACCAATTCAACGACAAATACCCTGACGCTACAAGACAAGGGTACAGAAGACAGTAACTTCCGCGGGCTGAATGCCGGCGATGGCTTTGCGTCGCTTACCATGAATGGTAAAGAGTGGGCGCTGTCCGGCAATATCGATGTAATCGGCTCTGGCGATTCAATTAAGGTCAATACCGGCACATTAACGCTCTCCGGCGAGGTGAAAAACGATGCCGGAAACACCCTTATTGCCAATAACGCCAGGCTGCAGCTGGGCGACGGCGAAAAGACCGGCTCGCTGACAGGGAACGTAACGAACAACGGTACCTTCGTTTTCAATCAGGGTTCCGCCAGCACTTTCGCCGCGGATATGATCGGTACTGGTAATGTTGAAAAAATCGACGCTAACCTGTTAACCCTCACCGGCAATAACAGCTATACCGGCAATACCGACCTGCGTAGCGGCACCACGCTGGTTGCCGAAGGCGCCACCCTGGGCAGCAGCGGCAACGGCGCGACCGTCAAAATTCATGACGGGGCAACCTTTGCCAGCGCGGGCACCGTAAATAACAATGTTGATATCCTCAGCGGCGGCGTGCTGGCGTCCTGGAACGCCGTTTCCGGCAATGGCGTAACTACTTCCGCTACCGCGAACACTATCAACGGCAACGTCACTAACAGCGGCCTGCTGAAAGTCAGCGGTCTTAATGACTATGTAGGCAACAAGTTCACCATCAACGGCGACTATACCGGCCTGAGCGGCAGCCAGATCGCGATGAACAGTATCCTGGGCGACGATAGCTCGCTTACCGATCATCTGCAGATCGCCGGTAACAGCGCAGGTCAGTCAGGCGTTCAGCTCAACAATATTGGCGGCCTTGGCGCGCAAACCGTTAATGGCATACAGCTGATCGGCGTGGGCGGGAATTCAGATGCCACCTTTGCCCTGGCAAAACCAGCCGTAGTAGGTGCCTGGGAATACAATCTGAATAAGATGAGCGACGGTAACTGGTACCTGGAATCCAAAACCGATCCTGCTGATGATGATAACGACAATGGCGGCGATAACGGCGACAACGGCGACAACGGCGGCAACGGCGACAACGGCGACAACGGCGATAACGGCGGCAACGGTGGCAACGGCGGTAACGGCGGTAACGGCGATAATGGCGGCAACGGCGATAATAGCGGCAACGGCGATAATGGCGGCAACGGCGGCGGCAATGCGCCTGAAGTCATGGCTCCTGAAGTTGGTGCCTACCTGGGTAACTACATGGCCGCTCAGGGCATGTTCCTGCATAAACGTGACGACCGCGATCAGCTGACCCTGCGCGATACTGACGATCTGAATACCTGGATGTACGTTAAAGGCCGTTATCACGATAACGATATTGCCGGCGGCAAAGTAAGCTATGACACTGACGAGTATGTGCTGCAGGTCGGTAGTGATTTCGTCAGCAAAACGCTGGATAAAGGCGTACTGCACTCGGGTATGATGTTCGGCGCGGGCCAGGCAAAAACTGACTCCACGGCGCGTTACAATGCGCGCAGCGCGCATGGTAAGGTCGATGGCGTAAACGTGGGCCTGTACGCGACCTGGCAGGAAGATCCTGTTCTGCGTCAGGGCAGCTACATTGATACCTGGACCGCCTTCAGCTGGTACCACAACAAGCTGAGAAGCGATGGCCGCAGCAACGAAAACTATAACAGCCAGGGCTTTGCCGCCTCGCTGGAGTTAGGTCATGCCTGGGTAGTTGCTTCTGAAAACGAAAGAACCTGGAAGATCGAACCTCAGGTTCAGGCAATTTACAGCTACCTCGACCAGGAAAATCATACGGACGCAGACGGCGTGCGCATTTCTACGCCTGATAACGATGGTTTCCTGGGCAGAGCGGGCATCAAGACCAGCTACTTTAACCAGAGAGACGTTCAGGCCTGGCAGCCTTACGTCGCAGTAAACTGGCTCAAAGGCGCAGGGCAGAACGACATCGCTATTAACGGTGAAGTATTCAGCAATAACACGCCGGACGATCGTGCCCAGCTGGAGCTTGGCATCAGCGGCAAGCTGAACCCAACCACCATGATTTCACTGCGTGCCAGCGGCGAATGGGGTGAAAACAGCTACGATGCGTACGGCGGTCATATTCTGCTTAACCATCGCTGGTAATACTTTCCAGTAACGATGTTCAGTAAAAAGCAGTGGCTCAGGCCACTGCTTTTTTTTAGTTATCCAGCTCGCTCATTGATTTAACCTGGTCGCGGTTAATCTGCTCAGTCTGTCCGGTTTCCGCATTCTCATAGGATACCAGTCCGGTATCGTCATCAACCTGCGGCTTGCCGTCGGTAACAACGGTTTTTCCGTCGGTGGTTTTTACCGCCTGATTAGATGAACAACCCGCTACGGTAAAGAGTGCAGTGGCAGCCAGAATAGAAGAGATGAGAAGTTTATTTCGCATGGTGTTTCCCCTGCTTTTCAGATGAATTTATTTAATGACATAACCAGTTTAGGCTAACTGACTGAAAGAAGATGGAAATACAGACGGTTCTGAAGAGAGGAAAGCGCCCGGTAGCGCAAGGCTGACCGGGCGTAAAGCAGGTTACTTCGCGATCTGAGCGTGCATTTCCTGCACTGAAATCACCTTCTCGGTAGCATCCGCGTTCAGCGCCATGGCCGTGGCGAAACCGCCGTTCAGGGTGGTGTCGTAGTGCACTTTATACTGCAGCGCGCTGCGGCGAATCAGCTTGGAGTCCTCAATCGCCTGGCGGCCCGCGGTGGTATTGATGATGTAGGTGTATTCGCCATTCTTGATACGGTCCTGAATATGCGGACGACCTTCATGCACCTTGTTTACCAGACGCGGGTTGATGCCGGCTTCACCCAGCACAATCGCGGTGCCGTGGGTAGCATCCAGCTCAAAACCATACTTCAGCAGCTTGGCCGCCAGGTCCACCACGCGCTCTTTGTCGCCTTCGCGAACGGAGAGCAGCGCACGGCCCTGTTTCTTCATCGTCGAGTTGCTGCCCAGCTGCGCTTTGGCAAAGGCCTCCGCGAAGGTGCGGCCCACGCCCATCACTTCCCCGGTTGAGCGCATTTCTGGCCCTAACAGCGGGTCGACGCCCGGGAATTTGTTGAAGGGCAGCACCACCTCTTTCACCGAGTAGTACGGCGGGATGATCTCTTTGGTCACGCCCTGCTGTGCCAGCGTCTGGCCTGCCATCACGCGTGCGGCCACTTTCGCCAGCGGTACGCCGGTGGCCTTAGAGACGAACGGGACGGTACGCGCCGCGCGCGGGTTAACTTCAATCAGGTAGACTTCGTTATCTTTGACCGCGAACTGGACGTTCATCAGGCCGCGCACCTGCAGTTCAAAGGCCAGCTTCTGCACCTGCTGGCGCATCACGTCCTGAATTTCCTGGCTCAGCGTATAGGCCGGCAGCGAACACGCGGAGTCGCCGGAGTGGACGCCCGCCTGCTCGATGTGCTCCATAATGCCGCCAATCAGCACCGTTTCGCCGTCGCAGATAGCATCCACGTCCACCTCTACCGCGTCGTCGAGGAAGCGGTCCAGCAGTACGGGCGCATCGTTGGAGACGCTCACCGCCGTCTGGAAGTAGCGGCGCAGGTCGGCTTCGTCGTAGACGATTTCCATCGCCCGGCCGCCCAGCACGTAAGAAGGACGCACCACCAGCGGATAGCCAATCTCTTTTGCCTTCTCAACCGCCATCTCAATCGCGGTGACGGTGGCGTTAGCCGGCTGTTTCAGCTTCAGACGGTCAACCGCCTGCTGGAAACGCTCGCGGTCTTCCGCGCGGTCAATCGCATCCGGGCTGGTACCTATTACCGGTACGCCCGCCGCTTCCAGCGCGCGCGCCAGCTTCAGCGGGGTCTGGCCGCCGTACTGCACGATTACGCCTTTTGGCTTCTCGATACGCACGATTTCCAGCACGTCTTCCAGGGTTACCGGCTCAAAGTAGAGGCGGTCGGAGGTGTCATAGTCGGTAGAGACGGTTTCCGGGTTGCAGTTGACCATGATGGTTTCATAACCATCTTCGCGCAGCGCCAGGGAGGCGTGTACGCAGCAGTAGTCAAACTCGATACCCTGGCCGATACGGTTTGGCCCGCCGCCCAGCACCATAATTTTTTCACGGTCGGTGGACGGATTGGCTTCGCACTCATCTTCATAGGTGGAGTACATGTAGGCGGTATCGGTGGAGAACTCCGCCGCGCAGGTATCTACGCGTTTGTAGACCGGGTGCAGGTCGTACTGGTCGCGCAGCTTGCGGATTTCCGCCTCGCGCACGCCGGCCAGTTTAGCCAGACGCGCGTCGGCAAAGCCTTTACGCTTCAGCAGGCGCAGGAAGTCAGCGTCGAGGCCGTTGATGCCCAGCTCCGCCACTTTCTCTTCCAGACGCACCAGCTCTTCGATCTGCACCAGGAACCAGCGGTCGATGTTGGTCAGGTTGAAGACGCCGTCAACGGAGAGGCCGGCACGGAAGGCATCGGCGATGTACCAGATACGCTCGGCGCCCGCATCTTTCAGCTCGCGGCGGATTTTGGTCAGCGCTTCCGGATCGTCCAGGCTCACTTTCGGGTCAAAACCGGTGGCGCCCACTTCCAGGCCACGCAGCGCTTTCTGCATCGACTCCTGCTGGGTGCGGCCAATCGCCATCACCTCACCCACGGATTTCATCTGGGTGGTCAGACGGTCATTGGCACCGGCAAACTTCTCGAAGTTAAAGCGAGGAATTTTGGTCACAACGTAGTCGATAGAGGGCTCGAAGGAGGCCGGAGTACGGCCGCCGGTGATGTCGTTCATCAGCTCGTCGAGGGTGTAACCCACCGCCAGCTTCGCCGCCACTTTCGCAATCGGGAAGCCGGTCGCCTTAGAGGCCAGCGCCGAGGAGCGCGAAACGCGCGGGTTCATTTCGATAACGATCAGGCGGCCATTTTTCGGGTTAACCGAGAACTGCACGTTGGAGCCGCCGGTTTCGACGCCGATTTCACGCAGTACCGCCATCGAGGCGTTACGCATGATTTGGTACTCTTTATCGGTCAGGGTCTGGGCAGGCGCGACGGTGATGGAGTCACCGGTGTGGATACCCATGGCGTCGAAGTTTTCGATGGAGCAGACGATGATGCAGTTGTCATTCTTATCACGCACCACCTCCATCTCGTACTCTTTCCAGCCGATCAGCGATTCGTCGATCAGCAGCTCGTTGGTCGGGGAGAGGTCCAGACCGCGGGCGCAAATCTCTTCGAACTCTTCGCGGTTGTAGGCGATACCGCCGCCGGTGCCGCCCATGGTGAACGACGGGCGGATGATGCACGGATAACCGACGTCAGCGGCAACCGCCAACGCCTCTTCCATATTGTGGGCAATACCGGAGCGCGCGGTGTCGAGGCCGATTTTCTTCATCGCCACGTCGAAGCGACGGCGGTCTTCCGCTTTATCAATCGCGTCGGCGGTGGCGCCAATCATGGTCACGCCGAACTCGGCCAGCACGCCCTGACGCTCCAGCTCCAGCGCACAGTTCAGCGCCGTCTGGCCGCCCATGGTCGGCAGAACCGCATCCGGACGCTCTTTTTCGATAATTTTACGCACTACTTCCCAGTGAATCGGCTCAATGTAGGTCGCATCGGCCATTTCCGGGTCGGTCATAATGGTTGCCGGGTTAGAGTTCACCAGGATAACGCGGTAACCCTCTTCGCGCAGGGCTTTACAGGCCTGGGCGCCGGAGTAGTCAAATTCGCAGGCCTGGCCGATGACAATCGGGCCAGCGCCAAGGATCAGGATGCTTTTTATGTCTGTACGTTTTGGCATGGTCTTCTCGGCTCCTGATTATTTAGCGGTCTTACGGTATTGCTCGATAAGTTCGATGAAGTGATCGAACAGCGGCGCGGCATCGTGCGGGCCAGGGCTCGCTTCCGGGTGTCCCTGGAAGCTGAATGCCGGTTTGTCGGTGCGATGGATGCCCTGCAGCGTGCCGTCGAACAGCGACTTGTGCGTGACGCGCAGGTTCGCAGGCATAGAGGCCTCATCTACCGCAAAGCCGTGGTTCTGGGCGGTGATCATCACGGTGTTGTTATCGAGATCTTTCACCGGGTGGTTACCACCGTGGTGGCCAAACTTCATCTTCACGGTTTTCGCACCGCTCGCCAGCGCCAGCAACTGGTGGCCGAGGCAGATACCGAACACCGGGATGTCGGTTTCAAGCAAGCTCTTAATGGCGTCGATTGCGTAGTCGCAGGGGGCCGGGTCGCCTGGGCCGTTAGAGAGGAAGATCCCGTCCGGGTTCATCTTCAGCACTTCGTCTGCCGGGGTTTTCGCCGGCACAACGGTCAGGCGGCAGCCGCGATCCACCAGCATGCGCAGAATGTTGCGCTTGGCGCCGTAGTCATAGGCCACCACGTGGAACGGCAGTTCGTCCTCTTTTTTGGCTTCCGGCAGTTCACCCGCCAGCGTCCAGCTACCCTGGGTCCAGCTGTAAGATTCTGTCGTAGTGACCTCTTTTGCCAGGTCCATGCCGTTCAGCCCCGGGAAGGCTTTGGCTTTTTCCTGCGCCAGGGCCGCGTCCAGGTTATCACCGGCGATGATGCAGCCGTTTTGGGCGCCCTTCTCGCGCAGCAGGCGCGTCAGCTTGCGGGTATCGATATCGGCAATGGCCACGATGTTATGGCGCTTAAGGTAAGAAGAGAGGTCTTCGGTATTGCGGTAGTTGCTGGCAATCAGCGGCAGGTCGCGAATGATAAGACCTTGTGCATGTACCTGGGAGGACTCTTCATCGGCAGCGTTGGTGCCGACATTGCCGATATGGGGATAAGTAAGGGTAACGATTTGGCGGGAATAGGAAGGATCAGTGAGGATTTCTTGATAACCGGTCATTGAAGTATTGAAAACGACTTCCCCAACCGCCGAACCCGTTGCCCCTATGGCCCGACCGATAAACTGGGTTCCGTCTTCCAGAACCAATAGCGCTGACTTAATCAAAAGATCCTCCAGAGAATATTCACTCACTTTATCTGCATATTAATTCACAACCATGTTCTGAATCAATGCAAATTTGCTGCCTGTGGATTTTCGGCAAACGGCGGCATTCTGGAGATTTCGGGGGTAAAAGTCAACTTAAAGCGCGTATTTTATTTATAGTTTTGCGCCACTGGGGATATGTAGGCGCGTTAAGCGGTGAAAAGATCACATAAATCCTTCAGGAAAACGCTTGCGGGCTCGTTTAACTGACAATTCTTTGTGCGGGGCTAAAAAAAGTGGACCAGATGGTCAAATTTCACATTTTCAATACAAAAAAAGAGAGGATAAGTTATAAAAATAGCGCATACACTAAAAACATCGCGACTAAATGGGAAAAATAGAAGGGCAATAAATTATTGCCCTGTGCAATCAAGTAATTATGACTGCAATAACCACATCACGAAGGGTAACTTTGTTTATAAATCATTGAGATTGAGCACATCTCGCATATCAAAAAGACCATCTTTTTTCTCTTTAAGCCACAAACCGGAGCGGATCGCCCCATTAGCAAATGTCATACGGCTGGAGGCCTTATGGGTTATCTCAATACGTTCGCCGATATCCGCAAACATCGCGGTATGTTCACCCACGATGTCGCCGGCCCGCACGGTAGCAAAACCAATGGTGCCAGGTACCCGCTCGCCGGTATGGCCTTCCCGGGAATAGACCGCGCACTCCTTCAGATCTTTATCCATCGCCTGAGCAATGGCTTCCCCCATGGCCAGCGCGGTGCCGGACGGGGCATCAACTTTGTAGCGATGATGCGCTTCGATAATTTCGATGTCGGTGTAGTCACCCATCACCTTCGCTGCCTTCTCCAGCAGCTTAAGCATAACGTTAACGCCAACGCTAAAGTTGGCAGCAAACACAATGGCGATATCGCGGGAAGCCTCCTGAATCGCCTGTTTACCGGCATCGTCAAAACCCGTGGTGCCAATTACCATGCCTTTACCATGCTGGCGGCAAAACGCCAGGTGATGCAGCGTTCCTTCCGGACGGGTAAAATCGATGAAAACGTCAAAGTCATCTTTCACCGCATCAAGGCTGCTCTGTACGGTTACGCCTGACCGACCAGCGCCTGCCAGCTCACCGGCATCGGTGCCTAATAAAGAAGAGCCTTCACGCTCCAGCGCCGCGCCAAGCGCCACGCCTTCCATCTGCAGCGCAGCCTGAATTAACTGACGGCCCATACGGCCACCCGCGCCCGCAATAGCGACACGGACCTGTGCATCATGCATAGTTATTCTCTTACGTTAAAATGATGTAAATCGTTTTCAGATTAACCAGAGTGCGACAAGGCCGCCATCTGAAAACGCCGATAATTAGAATTAAATGATAAACAGCGGGGACTATCAGTAAAAGACATGATTGACCGCGCGGGGCGGTAAAGTAAAAGGCCAGCATGAGATGCTGGCCCTGAATGGATTACTGCACTTCGCGCGCGTCGATACGCAGCTCTTTTGGCACTTCGAAGACGATATTCTCTTCGCGCCCCTCAAGCGGCACCGCCTCGCTGCCGCCCAGTTGCTGCAGGCGGGCGATAACGTTCTGTACCAGGATATCCGGCGCGGAAGCGCCAGCGGTCACGCCAACGCAGGCCGCCGCTTTCACCCACTCCTCCTGAATATCAGACGCATCATCAATCAGGTAGGCCGCTTTCCCCATCCGCTGCGCCAGCTCGGCCAGGCGGTTGGAGTTAGAAGAGTTTTTCGAGCCGACAACCAGCACCACATCCGCCTGTTCGGCCAGCGCACGCACTGCCTCCTGGCGATTGGTGGTGGCGTAACAGATGTCGTCTTTACGCGGCCCGACAATTTTCGGGAAGCGGCTGCGCAGGGCGTCAATCACATCGGAGGTATCGTCCACGGAGAGGGTGGTCTGGGTCATAAACGATAGCTTTGCATCGTTTTTGACGTTCAGCGTCAGCACATCTTCCGGCGACTCCACCAGGTACATTCCCCCTTCCGGGTTGCTGTACTGGCCCATGGTACCTTCGACTTCCGGGTGGCCGGCATGGCCAATCAGAATCGACTCTTCACCGCGACGGCTGGCGCGCGCCACCTCCATATGTACCTTGGTCACCAGCGGGCAGGTGGCGTCGAACACCGTCAGGTCACGGCTTTTAGCTTCGTTACGCACCGCCTGGGAGACGCCGTGGGCAGAGAAGATAAGGATGGCGCCGTCGGGCACTTCGCTAATCTGCTCGATAAAGATCGCCCCGCGCTCGCGCAGGCTATCCACCACGTAGCGGTTATGCACCACTTCATGACGCACATAAATCGGCGCGCCGTAAATCTCCAGCGCGTTTTCAACAATGCTGATAGCGCGGTCTACACCGGCGCAGAAGCCGCGCGGGTTAGCCAACAGGATCTGCATTTACACCCTCCAGCGCCGGGTCAATCTCCAGCACTTCGATATCAAAATGGACGGTACGCCCGGCAAGGGGATGGTTAAAATCAACGGTGATGGAGTCGCCGTTAACTTCGCGGATCACGCCGGGCATTTCGCTGCCATCCATTGCGGTAAAGAGCATAATGGCCCCGATTTCAGGCTCGCCCGCATCCATAAACTCACGGCGGGAGAAATACTGGATCAGGTCCGGGGATGGCACGCCAAAGGCCGCGTCAGGCTCCAGAGAAAAGGCTTTTTTCTCGCCCTCTTTTAGCCCCAGCAGCTGCTGCTCCAGCCCTTCAGAAAGGGAGGTATCGCCAAGGCGAAACAGCGCCGGCTTGCCGTTATTACGGGTAGATTCAGCCGTAGAGCCATCATCAAGTTTAAGGGTGAAGTGAACCAGGATCGCGCTGTTGCTCTGAACGGATTTAGACATGCCAGTTGCTCGCTAATGTTGCCCGGTGGCGCAGCGCCACCGGGCGGGTTTTGTTACACCTGCTCTTTCGCTGCCGGTTTTGGCAAAAAGCCTTCCAGCACAATTAACGCAGCGCCCACGCAAATCGCGCTGTCTGCCAGGTTAAAGGTCGCGAAGTGCCAGTCGCCGACGTAGAAGTCGATCATATCGACCACAAAGCCGTGCCAGAGGCGATCGAACAGGTTACCCAGCGCGCCGCCAATGATCAGCGCGTAGGCGATATTGTTTAGCTTCTGCGTCGCTTTAGAACGATACATCAGCACCGCCAGCACCACGCTGATACCGAGAGCGATACCTGCGAAGAACCAGCGCTGCCAGCCGCCGCTGTCGGCGAGGAAGCTAAAAGCCGCGCCGTAATTGCGCGCATAATGCAGATTAAGCGACGGGAACAGCGGCACCGTATCCCCCAGAGCAAAATTCTGGAGGATCAGGAACTTGCTGCCCAGATCGATAATCAGTACAACCACTACCAGCCACAGCCAGCGCAGGCCGGTTGAACCAAGAGATTTACTCATCAGGCAAACTTACGTTTTTCGCCATCACCGGCGACGTTGCTCACACAGCGTCCGCAAATTTCTGCGTGTTCCGCCACCTTGCCGACATCCGTCGTGTAGTGCCAGCAGCGCGGGCACTTCTCACCTTCGGCTTTGCTCAGCGCCACTTTCAGCCCTTTGAGCAGTTCGCTCTGCTGGGCATCAGCGGAAGCCCCGGCATAATCCGCAACATTCGCACCTGAGGTCAACAGGACAAATCGTAATTCATCGCCCAGCGCGGTCAGCTTCGCCGCCAGCTCAGGTTCGGCGTACAGCGTTACCGCCGCTTCCAGAGAGCCGCCCACTTTTTTGTCCGCACGCGCCTGCTCGATAACCTTGTTCACTTCGCCGCGCACTTTCAGCAGCTCGTCCCAGAAGCCATCGTTCATCGGCTCGGTTTCGCCCAGGCCAAACAGCCCCTGGTACCACTCGCCGGTAAAGACGTACTGCTCGCGCTCACCCGGCAGGTAGCCCCAGATTTCATCTGCGGTGAAGGACATGATCGGCGCCATCCAGCGTACCAGCGCTTCTGCGATGTGATACAGGGCAGTCTGGCAGCTACGACGCGCCACGCTGTCCGCTTTCGCGGTGTACTGGCGGTCTTTAATGATGTCGAGGTAGAACGACCCCATCTCAACGGAGCAGAAGCGCATCAGGCGCTGCACCACTTCGTGGAAGTCATAAGAATCGTAGGCTTTGATAATGTCGTCCTGCGCGGCTTTTGCACAGCCGACCGCCCAGCGATCCAGCACCACCATCTCTTCCGGTTTCACCATATCTTTCGCCGGATCGAAGCCGTTAAGGTTCGCCAGCAGGAAGCGCGCGGTGTTACGGATACGACGATAGCTGTCGGCGGCACGCTTCAGGATCTCATCGGAGACCGCCATTTCACCGGTGTAATCGGTGGATGCCACCCACAGGCGCAGAATGTCGGCGCCCAGTTTGTTCATCACATCCTGCGGCGAAACGGTGTTGCCGATGGATTTGGACATCTTGCGCCCCTGACCATCCACGGTGAAGCCGTGGGTCAGAACCTGGCGGTATGGCGCTTTGCCTTTCATGGCGGTTGAGATCATCAGAGATGACATGAACCAGCCGCGGTGTTGGTCAGAGCCTTCCAGATACATATCGGCAGCGTGACCGGCAAACTCCGGACGCACGTCAACAACGGAGGAGTGCGTAGAACCGGAGTCGAACCACACGTCCAGGGTATCCGGCACTTTTTCGTAGTTATCCGCGTCCGCGCCCAGTATGTCGCGGGAGTCGAGATCCCACCACGCCTGAATGCCGTCCACCTCAACGCGCTTCGCCACTTCTTCCATCAGCTCCAGCGTGTTCGGATGCAGCTCCTGGGTCTCTTTATGGACAAACAGGGACATCGGCACGCCCCAGGTACGTTGACGGGAAATACACCAGTCAGGACGGTTCGCTACCATCGATTCGATACGCGCCTGGCCCCAGTCCGGGATCCACTGCACGCCTTTAATCTCGGAAAGCGACTGCGCGCGCAGGCCTTTCTGATCCATGCTCACAAACCACTGCGGGGTCGCACGGAAGATGATCGGCGACTTGTGGCGCCAGCAGCACGGATAGCTGTGCTGCATTTTTTCGACGTGCAGCAGCTTGCCGCTGTCGCGCAGCATATTGACGATGATGTCGTTCGCCTTGAAGACGTTGATGCCATCGAGGCCTGGATAAGTCCCCGGCAGATAAGCGCCGTCCGGGCCAACCGGGTTAGCGATTTCCAGACCGTATTTCAGGCTGATGTTGTAGTCGTCCGGACCGTGGCCACCGGCGGTATGTACCGCACCGGTACCGGCGTCCAGGGTCACGTGATCGCCGAGGATAGCCGGAACGTCGAAGTCCAGGAACGGATGTTTAAAGCGCATCAGCTCCAGCGCATCGCCTTTTACGGTACCCAGCACGCTGTAGTCGGTGATGTTGGCGCGCTTCAGCACGCTCTCAACCAGATCTTTTGCCAGGATAACCGCGCGGCCTTCGATCTGTACCAGCGCGTATTCGAACTCGGCGGACAGAGAGATGGCGCGGTTCGCCGGCAGCGTCCACGGGGTGGTGGTCCAGATGACCAGCGAGATCGGGCCGCTTACGCCCGGCAGGCCAAACTTCGCTTTTACCGCATCCTGATCGACGGCCTCGAAGGCCACGTCGATGGACGGGGAGGTTTTGTCGTAATATTCCACTTCCGCTTCTGCCAGAGCAGAGCGGCAGTCAACGCACCAGTGCACCGGCTTGGCGCCTTTATGCAGGTGGCCGTTACCGATGATTTTGCCCAGCGCGCGGATGATATTGGCTTCGGTTTTGAAGTCCATGGTCAGGTACGGATGCGACCAGTCGCCCAGCACGCCCAGGCGGATAAAGTCTTTACGCTGGCCATCGACCTGCGCCGCCGCGTATTCACGGCATTTCGCACGGAATTCGGCCGCGGTGAATTTCTCACCCGGCTTACCGTATTCCTGCTCTACCTTCAGCTCGATCGGCAGACCGTGGCAGTCCCAGCCAGGAACATAAGGCGAATCAAAGCCCGCGAGGCCTTTAGACTTCACGATAATGTCTTTCAGAATCTTGTTTACAGAGTGACCAATATGAATGCTGCCATTCGCATATGGAGGGCCATCATGCAGAATGAAGGTTTTTTTGCCTTTTTTGGCTGCACGAATGATGCCGTACAGGTCATCATCGGTCCAACGCGCCAGCATCCCCGGTTCACGCTTGGCGAGATCGCCGCGCATCGGGAACCCTGTTTCCGGCAAATTCAGGGTTGATTTATAGTCACTCATCAGATTCTCGGTTCCGTATTTATCACTCAGGCATTACGCCGGGTTTGATAGCCCAAAAAATTCCCGGGCCGTTAACTCATCTCTCGCGATTTGCGCTTTTAGCTCATCAAGCGACGCGAATCGCTGCTCGTTGCGTATTTTTTTACGCAGGATTACATCTATATGGCGACCATAGAGGTCCATTACAACGTCCAGCAGATGCACTTCCAGTTGCTGACGTACGCCGGCAACGGTCGGACGGGTGCCAATGTTGGCTACGCCCGGTAAGGGGGTATCGCCCAGTCCGGTGACTTCAACCGCATAAACCCCTTTAACCGGGGAAACCTGACGGCGCAGCGGTAAGTTCGCCGTAGGAAAACCAATGGTGCGACCCAGTTCATCGCCGTGGACCACGCGTCCGGAAATAGTAAATGGACGCCCAAGCAGACTCTCTGCCACGTCCAGTCTATCTTCTGCCAGCGCCTGCCGCACCGCGGTGCTGCTGACGCGTACGCCGCCTTCGCAGAAGGTCTGGGTGCTGGTAACGTCAAAGCCGTACTCCAGACCCGCTTTCTGTAATAGCAAGAAATCCCCCTGACGACCAGCGCCGAAGCGGAAATCATCGCCTACCGCGAGGAACTGAACCCCAAGCTGCTTCACCAGCAGGTCGCCGACAAAATTTTGCGCCGTCAGCGCAGCGAAACGGCGGTCAAAACGGACGCACAGAACATAGTCAACGCCGCACTGCGCCAGATAATGCAGCTTTTCGCGCAGGCGGGTAAGGCGCGCAGGGGCTTTGTCGCTGGCGAACAGCTCCAGCGGCTGCGGTTCGAAAATCATCACCACAACCGGCAGTCCACGCGCCCGCCCCTCTTCACGTAAACCCTGTAACAGCGCCTGATGTCCACGATGCACGCCGTCGAAATTACCAATAGTCAGCACACACCCGTGCGGGGCCTGACTCAGATTATGTATGCCGCGTATCAGCTTCATGACTGGCTCAAAACAGTGAAAATCGCCCGAGTATACCTTGTACAGCGGTTAAGGTTAACCGGCGATTGTTGCTGTAAAAGAGAAAGCTGCAATGATTTCATCAGGCTTCTCTTTCAAAGCGAAAAAATCTGGCCGCCAACCACCTTTTTTGTACCGAAAAGCTGTATTCAGTCACCACAAGCTGGTAGAATCCTGCGCCATCACTACGTAACGAGCGTTGTCACACTAACGGCGCTTATTTGCACAAATCCATTGACAAAAGAAGGCTAAGAGGTCATATTCCTCGGCCTTTGAATTGTCCACATAGATCATTTTGGGAGTTGGACCTTGGCTAATATCAAATCAGCTAAGAAACGTGCCGTTCAGTCTGAAAAGGCTCGTAAGCACAATGCAAGCCGTCGCTCTATGATGCGTACTTTCATCAAGAAAGTATACGCAGCTATCGAAGCTGGCGACAAAGCTGCTGCACTGAAAGCATTTAACGAAATGCAACCAATCGTGGATCGTCAGGCTGCTAAAGGTCTGATCCACAAAAACAAAGCAGCGCGTCATAAAGCAAACCTGACTGCGCAGATCAACAAACTGGCTTAATCGCTACTTGTTGTTGCTTGTTTAAAAGAACCCGCTTAACGCGGGTTTTTTTATGCCCTCAGCGCGCCGGTGGCGTAAACAGCGCCGAGTAGTCGCGGTTACAGATACGCTGCACCGCTGGATGCTGAATCATTCTTTCCGCAAATATGGCGTGATACTCCTCCATTACGTTATCCACCCGACCGATTTCCGTTACCCTTTCGTCGATATAGAGATCGTGCGCATACAGGGTTGGCGCCACGAAAATGGCGTTGTGCGCCTCGCCAAAGGCCTTCATCAGCGCGGCATCGTCAAACTCGCCCAGGATCTCAACCTTCAGCCCCTGCGAATTAAACCAGTTGAGCAACTTGCGCCCCAGCATCGAACGGCGACCGGGTACCAGCAGGCGGCGCTCTTCCAGGCAGGCCGGGAAAGGCGTTTCCGGCGGCGGATTGATACACCAGAAGCTGACGCCGCACTCGCCGATTTTTACCGAGAACAATCCTTCCTGCTGGGTGGAGTCGATGGGGCAGTCGGAGATGATGATATCCAGCTTATGCTGGCTCAGCTGCTCCAGCAGCATCTCATGGGTGGACTCAAAACAGCGCAGATGGATCTGCTCGTCCTCAACAACCGCCGCATCCAGCACGCCGCTGACCAGCCTTTTCGAAAGCGCGTCCGCCACCCCCACGTCAAACAGCAGGTTCGACTCCTTGCGGTAGTTGACGATATCAAGCATCTCCTGGCTCAGGGTGAACATTTTATCCGCGTAGCGAAAGACCAGCTCACCCAGCTCGCTCGGCTCGATACCGCGCCCTTTGCGTTTAAACAGCTTGCCCTGCAGGCGCTCTTCCAGCGCTTTGATCTGTCCGGTAATGGTCTGCGGCGTGAGGTAGAGCGCCTCGGCAGCCCCGACGACAGAGCCTTCTTTATAGACGTGCCAGAAGTAGTAGAGATGGTTGTAATTAATATGCGACATCAGTGCTTCTCTCCCTGGTTAAATTTCGGGAGGGCACCCTGCCCTCCCCCGATTCCGGTTATGCCGGACGGCCCTTCTCCGGCAGCTTCATCTTCAGTAACCCATATCCCACAAACGCGGCCAGCAGCGAGCCGGTTAAAATACCGAGCTTAGCCCAGACGATAAGCTCCGGAGCGTTCGACCCAAAGGCCAGGGTCGAGATAAAGATCGACATGGTAAAGCCGATGCCACAGAGTACGCCTACCGCCATGATTTGCCGCCAGGTGGTGCCGTGCGGCAGGGAGGCCAGCTTCAGCTTCAGCGCCAGCCAGCAGAAAAGGGCAATGCCCAGCGGCTTACCGATAAACAGGCCGGCAATGATCCCCAGCGGCAGCATCGATGTCAGGCCTGCGAGGGTTACCCCCTCCAGCGAAACGCCGGCGTTGGCGAAAGCGAACAGCGGCAAAATCATAAAGGCGACCCACGGATGCAGGACATGCTCAAGCTGGCCGGCCGGCGATTTTCCCTCCTGCGGCTTCAGCGGCACAAAGAAGCCGACGATAACCCCCGCCAGGGTGGCATGAACGCCGGATTTTAACACCGCCGTCCACAGCACCATGCCCACCAGCACGTAGATCCCCACCCGGCGCACGTTGCAGATATTTAACAGCGCCAGCGCGGCAATGGCCGCCGCCGCCACGCCCAACGATAGCATAGAGAGCTCGCTGGTGTAGAACAGGGCGATAATCACGATGGCACCCAGATCGTCGATGATAGCCAGCGCCATCAGGAAGATTTTAAGCGCTACCGGTACGCGGTTGCCGAGCAGCGCCAGCACCCCCAGCGCAAAGGCGATATCCGTTGCCGCCGGAATGGCCCAGCCGTCCCGGGCGATCGGATCCTGGAAGTTAAAGGCCAGGTAGATCAGGGCCGGCACCACCATGCCGCCCAGGGCGGCGATCGCCGGAAAGGCGGCACGCTGACGGCTCGCCAGTGAGCCTACTACCAGTTCGCGCTTCACCTCCAGCCCCACCAGCAGGAAAAAGACCGCCATCAGCGCATCGTTAATCCACAGCAGCATATTCTTGTTAATTTCAAGAATACCCACCCGCAGCTCAACGGGCGTGGCCAGAAATGCATGATAGAGTTCACGGGTTACGCCCATATTCGCCAGTAGTATGGCGAGCGCAGCCGCGATAATAAGAATGATGCCCCCTGCGGCCTCATTACTAAAAAAACGCTGTAATAGTTTCACTTAAGTTATTCCTTTACGACAATACCTCGATAAAACCATAATACCAAGCCAAAATACTCGGTAAAAACAGATTAATGTTGTCTATAAATTCGCTTTAACCGAGTGATTAGCGCATAAAAAAGGCCCGGAATCGCTTCCGGGCCTCAGGTATGACATTGACTAAAAAAGTTACCGGGTCAGGTCATCGAAGAACTTTTTGACCCCATCGAAGAAGCTTTTAGAACGCGGGCTGTTCTTTTCGCCCGTCGGCCCGCCGAAGCTCTCCTGCAGCTCTTTCAGCAGCTGTTTCTGTTTGTCGTTCAGGCCGACCGGGGTTTCTACCACCACACGGCACAGCAGATCGCCCTGCGCGCCGCCGCGGACGGATTTCACGCCCTTGCCGCGCATACGGAACAGCTTGCCGGTCTGGGTTTCGCCCGGCACTTTCAGGTTTACACGACCATCCAGCGTCGGCACTTCAATCTCGCCGCCCAGCGCCGCCATGGCAAAGTTAATCGGCACTTCGCAGTAGAGGTTATTGCCTTCACGCTCAAAGATAGCGTGCTGCTTCACCTGAACCTGAACGTACAGATCGCCTGCCGGTGCGCCGTGCTCGCCGGCCTCACCTTCGCCGGAAAGACGAATGCGATCGCCGGTATCCACGCCCGCCGGAATTTTCACCGACAGGGTTTTGGTTTTCTCAATGCGGCCGTGGCCATGGCATTTGTTGCACGGATCTTTGATCAGCGTACCGCGCCCATGACAGTGCGGACAGGCCTGCTGTACGGCGAAGAAGCCCTGGCGCATCTGGACCTGGCCAGAACCGTGACAGGTCGGACAGGTTTGCGGCTGGGTACCCGCTTTTGCGCCGCTGCCGTGGCAGATGTCACACTCTTCCAGCGTCGGGATGCGGATCTCTTTGGTCACGCCACGAACCGCTTCTTCCAGCGTTAGCTCCATGTTATAGCGCAGGTCTGCGCCACGGGCCGCACGCTGACGACCCCGGCCGCCGCCGAAGATATCGCCAAAAACGTCGCCAAAGATATCGCTGAAGTCCGCGCCGCCGCCACCGAAGCCGCCGCCGTAACCACCGCCGCCGCCCTGTTCAAAGGCCGCGTGGCCATACTGATCGTAGGCCGCACGCTTCTGGGCATCGGTCAGGATCTCGTACGCTTCTTTGATCTCTTTAAATTTGGCCTCAGCCTCTTTATCGCCCTGGTTACGGTCCGGGTGGAACTTCATCGCCAGGCGCTTGTAGGCCTTTTTGATTTCACGCTCTTCCGCAGTTTTCGGAACGCCTAAAATCTCGTAATAGTCTTGCTTTGCCATTGGTTTTTTTAAGCCCCTTAACATGCGAGCACGGGCGTGGAGTATACACTTCATCCTTAAAGATTTTGTGTATAGGCTCCTACGCCCGTGCCGTTAATTACCCTGCATCAGGGCGATTATTTTTTATCTTTAACTTCTTCGAACTCAGCGTCGACAACGTCGTCATCTTTCGCGTTGTTCGCAGAGGCGTCAGCCCCACCAGCCTGCTGCTGTGCGTGCTGCTGCTGAGCGATTTCCATCAACTTCTGGGAAACCTGCGCCAGCGCCTGCATCTTCGCTTCGATGTCTGCTTTGTCTTCGCCTTTCAGAGAAGTTTCCAGCGCGCTCAGAGCCGATTCGATAGCGGTTTTGTCATCAGCCGGCAGTTTATCGCCTGCTTCTTCAACCTGCTTACGGGTGCTGTGCAGCAGGTGATCACCCTGGTTGCGGGTCTGCACCAGCTCTTCGAACTTACGGTCAGATTCAGCGTTGGCTTCAGCATCCTGAACCATTTTCTGGATCTCTTCTTCGTTCAGACCGGAAGAGGCCTTAATGGTGATCTTCTGCTCTTTACCGCTGTTTTTGTCTTTCGCGGATACGTGCAGGATACCATCGGCATCGATATCGAAGGTTACTTCGATCTGCGGCATGCCGCGCGGTGCCGGGTTGATACCATCCAGGTTGAACTGACCCAGAGATTTGTTATCAGCCGCACGTTTACGCTCACCCTGCAGCACGTGGATGGTTACCGCAGACTGGTTGTCTTCAGCGGTAGAGAACACCTGGCTGTGCTTGGTCGGGATAGTGGTGTTTTTGTTGATCAGCGCAGTCATCACGCCGCCCATGGTTTCGATACCCAGAGAAAGCGGGGTAACGTCCAGCAGCAGTACGTCTTTAACTTCACCGGTCAGTACACCACCCTGAACGGCAGCTCCGATAGCAACGGCTTCGTCCGGGTTAACGTCTTTACGCGGCTCTTTACCAAAGAATTCAGCTACTTTCTTCTGAACCATTGGCATACGGGTCTGACCACCCACCAGGATAACGTCCTGGATGTCGGATACCGACAGGCCAGCGTCCTGCAGCGCAACTTTCAGCGGCTCGATTGAACGGTTAACCAGGTCTTCTACCAGGCTTTCCAGTTTCGCACGGGTCACTTTGATGTTCATGTGTTTCGGACCGGTAGCGTCTGCGGTGATGTACGGCAGGTTCACGTCGGTCTGCTGAGCGGAAGAGAGTTCGATCTTCGCTTTCTCAGCGGCTTCTTTCAGGCGCTGCATGGCCAGCGGGTCGTTGCGCAGGTCGATGCCCTGATCTTTCTTAAATTCATCAACGAGGTAGTTGATCAGACGGGTATCGAAGTCTTCACCACCCAGGTGGGTATCACCGTTGGTTGCCAGAACTTCGAAGGTTTTTTCGCCGTCAACTTCGTCGATTTCGATAACGGAGATATCGAAGGTACCACCACCGAGGTCGTAAACCGCGATAGTACGGTTGCCAACTTCTTTATCCAGACCGTAGGCCAGCGCCGCTGCGGTCGGTTCGTTGATGATACGTTTTACTTCCAGGCCCGCGATACGGCCGGCATCTTTAGTTGCCTGACGCTGCGCATCGTTGAAGTAAGCCGGAACGGTGATAACCGCTTCAGTTACCGGTTCGCCCAGGTAATCTTCAGCCGTTTTCTTCATTTTCTTCAGCACTTCAGCAGAGATCTGCGGCGGTGCAGTTTTGGTGCCTTTCACATCAAGCCACGCGTCGCCGTTGTCGGCGGCAATGATTTTGTACGGCATGATGGAAACATCACGCTGAACTTCTTCGTCCTGGAAGCGACGGCCGATCAGGCGTTTGATTGCAAACAGGGTGTTTTGCGGGTTTGTCACTGCCTGACGTTTAGCCGGCTGACCAACCAGAGTTTCACCATCCTGGGTATAAGCAATGATAGAAGGCGTGGTGCGATCGCCCTCGGCATTCTCCAGCACGCGTGCAGTGGTGCCGTCCATAATCGCTACACAAGAGTTGGTAGTACCCAGGTCGATACCAATAATTTTACCCATCTAAACGTCTCCACTAAAAATTCGATCAACATGTGGTTGTGTACCTGTAATAAGGGCAGAAGGTGCTTTTTCAACTGCCCAGATTTGAATTTTTTCAGGTCCACTCACTGCGGTTGTCTACAAGATGGGGTCGCAACGGCATCCATCAAGGGGGCACCCTAAAAAATTTTTTAAATTCACCCTGTTCAGATCATAGACGCCGCCTGTAGCGCCCATTATGATGCCGCGCCCCGTCAGGGAGAATTGACGCGGGTTTAACCATTTCACCATTTAATGATGATTTTTTTGAGGACTTATGGGCAACACTAAGTTGGCTAATCCGGCTCCGCTGGGCCTGATGGGTTTTGGCATGACCACTATTCTGCTGAACCTGCATAACATCGGGATGTTCCCGATGGATGGCGTTATCCTGGCGATGGGCATTTTCTACGGCGGTATCGCGCAGATCTTCGCGGGGCTGCTGGAATATAAAAAAGGCAATACCTTCGGCTTAACCGCCTTTACCTCTTACGGCTCCTTCTGGCTGACCCTTGTCGCTATTATCCTGATGCCTGCAATGGGCCTGGCCAATGCGGCAAACGCGCACTTCATGGGCGTCTATCTGGGCCTGTGGGGCGTATTTACCCTGTTCATGTTCTTCGGCACCCTGAAGGCCAACCGCGTCCTTCAGTTCGTCTTCCTGAGCCTGACCGTGCTGTTCGCCCTGCTGGCGATTGGCCACCTCGCAGATAACGAAGGCATTGTGCACGTAGCAGGCTGGATTGGTCTGGTTTGCGGCGCAAGCGCTATCTATCTGGCAATGGGTGAAGTGCTGAACGAACAGTTTGGCCGCACCGTCCTGCCGATTGGTGAAAAACACTAATCACACTTACGACGTGCCTGCGCCCGCAGGCACGTTCTTTGTCGCTGGTTCGGCTATTTTTTCCGCAAAACTCAAATAATCCGTCAATGAACCGCGAATAATGTCATTTTTGAATTGATAAGCATTATCGCTTTCAATATCGTCGCCCGGTATCTCCGGATAATGGATATCATGCAGCACGCTCCGCAGGAACGGTGGGAGATACACCAACTTTGTTGTGTTGCATAAGGTTATCCGATGAATTCCAGCCTTGCCGCCAGCGACCGCTCTGGTGCTGCAGTAGCGTTACAATACCGTAAGCTCCTCGTCAGGCGTTTCACCCTCGCAGGCGTTATTTTTGCGCTCATTGTTTGCTCTCTGCTTCTCGACTTTACCATCGGGCCGTCCGGCATTTCGGTTTCGACGCTCTGGCACACCTTAGTCAATTCGGCCGCCGCCGACGCCGGCACGCGCGTTATCGTCTGGGATATTCGCCTGCCGTTTGCCTTAATGGCTATCGCCGTGGGCATGGCATTGGGGCTGGCGGGCGCGGAGATGCAGACCATCCTCAACAACCCGCTTGCCAGCCCGTTCACCCTTGGCGTGTCGTCCGCCGCCTCTTTTGGCGCCGCGCTGGCGATTGTGCTGGGGCTTGGCATCCCCGGCATTGACGATAAGTGGTTTATTCCCGCCAACGCCTTTGTCTTTGCGCTGCTGGCCTGCTTTATTCTCGACGGCATCAGCCGCTGGACGCGCGTGGCCACCTCCGGCGTGGTGCTCTTCGGTATCGCCCTGGTCTTTACCTTTAACGCCCTGATTTCCATTCTGCAGTTCGTTGCCAGTGAAGATACCCTGCAGGGGCTGGTCTTCTGGACAATGGGCAGCCTGGCAAGAGCCTCATGGGATAAGCTGGCGATTCTGGCCGTCGCGCTGCTGGTTATCGTGCCGCTATCGATGAAAAATGCCTGGAAACTGACGGCGTTGCGTCTGGGTGAAGACCGTGCCGTCAGCTTCGGTATTAACGTGAAGAAGTTACGCATGACCACGCTGCTGCGCATCAGTATTATCTCCGCTCTGACGGTTGCCTTCGTTGGCCCGGTCGGCTTTATCGGCCTGGTCGCGCCCCATATCTCCCGCATGATCTTCGGAGAGGACCACCGCTTTTATCTGCCGGGCAGCATGCTGATTGGCGCGCTGGTACTCTCCCTGGCCTCGGTATTTTCCAAGAACATTGTTCCCGGCGTCATTATTCCCGTGGGCATAGTGACCTCGCTGGTCGGCGTTCCCTTCTTCCTCAGCATTATTATTCGCAACCGGGGGAACGTATGACCGACGGCCTGCTGATCCGCGATCTTCACACCGGTTACCGCAAGAAAAAGATCATAAGCGGACTCACCACCCCGCGACTGCCGCGTGGACAAATTACCGCCCTGCTGGGGCCGAACGGTTCGGGGAAATCCACCCTGCTGCGCGCCCTCGCCGATCTGAATCCTGCCCGAGGAGAACTGCGGCTCAACGGCGAGGATCTCATGACCCTGCCGTCAGCAGAACGTGCGCAAAAGGTGGTTTATCTGCCGCAATCGTTGCCGCAGGGGGTGCATCTGCACGCCCTGGAGTCGGTGATTGTGGCCCGCCGGGCCAGCGGCAGCGCGCCGGGGCATCACGTTGAGCAAGAGGCGTACGCCATTCTTGAGAAGCTGGGCGTCGGCCACCTGGCGATGAGCTTCCTCGATCAGCTCTCCGGCGGGCAAAAACAGCTGATTGGCCTTGCGCAGTCTTTAATCCGCGAGCCGGACCTGCTGCTGCTGGATGAGCCCTTGAGCGCTCTCGATCTCAACTACCAGTTCCACGTGATGGATATCGTCGCTCGCGAAACGCGGCTGCGCAATATCGTCACCCTCGTGGTGATCCACGATATCAACATTGCCCTGCGCCATGCCGACTACGCCATGATGCTCAAAGGCGGCGAGCTGATTGCCAGCGGGCTGCCTGGTGAGGTCGTGACTCCTGAAAATCTGTCGACGGTGTACGGCGTGGATGGCCGGGTTGAATACTGTTCCCGAGGGCTGCCGCACGTGGTGGTCGACGGCCTGACGCTCTGACACAAATAGCGAGAAAACATAGTGCTAAAGAAACTTATCGCTGCCGCAGCTGGCCTGGCATTACTCCTTTCACCTTTATTCGCTCAGGCGCAGAGCTGGCCCGTTACGGTAAAGGATCTGGATAACCGTTCCGTCACCGTTGAACGCCAGCCGCAGCGCATCATTCTGCAGGACGGTCGGGATATTTTTGCTCTTGCCCTGCTGGAGCGTGATAACCCATTCGCTAAGGTGGTGGCATGGAACAATTTGCCGAAAAAGCAGGATACCGAGACCTGGAACCTGCTCAAGCGCCGGTGGCCGGAAGCGGAAAAGATCCTTGATATGAAGTTTTCCGACCAGGGGAATGTCGATCTTGAAACGGTGATCTCCCGCCGGCCGGACCTGATGATCGCCCAGCTGCGGGCCAAGCCCTCGCTGGTGCAAACCGGCGTGCTGGCGAAGCTTGAGGCGCTGCGCATTCCGGTGATCTTTGTAGACTACGAGCTGCACCCGGTTGAGAACACGCTCCCCAGCATTGCCCTGCTGGGTAAGGTCATGGGCCAGACCGAACGCGCGCAGGCTTACATCGACTTCTATCAACAGCGCCTGGATAAGCTCCATCAGCGTCTGGCTACCGTCAGCAAAAAACCCCTGGTATTTATTGAACCCATTGCCGGCGTTGGCGGCCTGGATAACGGCTGCTGCTTTACCCACGCGCGTAACGGCTGGGGCGGCCTGGTCGAAGCGGCTGGCGGCACTAATATTGGTTCGCAGCTGCTGCCGGGCGCGACCGGGACCGTCTCGGTAGAAAAGATTATCGCCATGAACCCGGATTACTACCTGATGACCGGCTCTAAACGGCCGGGCAGAGGCACGGCGATTATCCCCTTTGGCTATAACGTCCCGGAAAGCGACGTGGCAGCGGCCTTCAATGCCTTAGCGGCGCGTCAGGGCGTGGCCAGCATTCCGGCCGTGGCTGAAGGCCATACCGGTGCGCTCTATCACCACTTTTATAACAATCCGTACAACATCATCGCCATTGAGACGCTAAGTAAGATCTTCCATCCCACGCTGTTTAAAGATGTCGATCCGCAGGCCGACTACCACGCCATCATCACCCGGTTTACCCACATTCCGGATGATAAAATTATTCTGAGCTATACCCCTTCACGCTGACAACTACGCCGGGCTCCGGCCCGGCGAACATCAGTGCGCCAGCACCGCGGCTTCCATTGGCTTCTGGCGCAGCCAGAAGCCTAACGCCAGCCCCATCAGCGACAGCGCGAGAACATACCAGGCTGGCGCCATCGGCGACACGCCCATTAGTAGGGTCACGGCAATCGGCGTCAGGCCGCCGAAAATGGCATACGAGACATTGTAAGAGAACGAGATACCGGTGAAGCGCACCTCCGGCGGGAAAGCGCGCACCATCACGTAGGGTACGGCGCCGACAACGCCCACGCACAGCCCCACCACGCCGTACAGCAGGAACAGCTGCTCGGGATGGCTACCGGCAAGATGATAGAACGCCCAGCTCGACGCTCCCAGCAGCAGGCTGCCGACAATAAAGGTGCGGCTCGCCCCGATACGGTCAACGGCCAGCCCGGCGGCCAGACAGCCAAAGCAGAGCATAATGGTCGCAATACTGTTGGCCTGCAGCGTGACCGCCGGGGCGAAACCATACTGTTTTTGCAGCCAGACGGGGGACATTAAAATCACCACCACGATGCCCGCCGACAGCAGCCAGGTGAGAAGCATGGATACCGCTACCGCGCTGCGGTGGCGCAGCACGACCGCCTTGACCGGCAGCTCCTGCGCCAGCACCTTGCGCTGCTGCATCTCAAGGAAAATCGGGGTCTCCTGCAGCCAGCGGCGCAGGTACATCGCCACCAGGCCAAACGCTCCGCCCAGCAGGAAAGGCATACGCCAGCCCCAGTCATGGACGGCCTGCTGGGTCATGCTGGTATTCACAATGGTCGCGACCACCGATCCCAGCAAAATGCCAACGGTCAGCCCTGCCGTCAGGGTTCCACAGGCGATACCAATGCGCCGCGCCGGCACGTGCTCGGCGACAAACACCCACGCCCCCGGCACCTCTCCGCCGATAGCCGCCCCCTGCAGAATACGCATCAGCAGCAGCAGTAGCGGAGCAACGATGCCCAGAGTGGCATAGGTGGGCAGCAGGCCTATCGCCAGCGTCGGTACGGCCATCAGCAGGATGCTCAGGGTAAACATTTTTTTGCGCCCGACCAGGTCGCCGAAATGGGCCATCACGATCCCGCCCAGCGGGCGCGCCAGATAGCCTGCGGCAAAAATGCCAAAGGTCTGCACCTGGCGCAGCCATTCCGGGATGTCTGCCGGGAAGAAGAGCTCCCCCACCACGGCGGCGAAGAAGACGAAGATAATAAAATCGTAGAATTCCAGCGCGCCGCCTAAAGCAGCGAGCGTGAGCGTTTTGAAGTCCTGACGGTTCAGAGGCCGGGCGGAGTGTGACATAGCAGACCCTTTATAGCGTTGTTATATTTTTACAGATATCGTAAAGAAAAAATTACTATACCGTAAAATCTTCACCGCGCTATGCGGGTTAGAGCTTATGTCACAAATGCATTAAATTCAGGATATCGTCTCGCGACGCGCGCTTTTAGGGCGAAAAGCTGCTACCACCTGCGGATCCGTCTCAACGTAAGGCCCTTCCAGCAGCTGTATACAATACGGTACACTTGCAAAGATTCCGGCCACTATCACCGCGCCGTCATCTGCTTTAACCCCTTCGAGAGTCTCTTTAATGGATTTGGGCTGCCCGGGCAGGTTCAGGATCAGCGCCTGTTTGCGGATTACGCCCACCTGACGCGAGAGGATCGCCGTCGGCACAAAGTGCAGGCTGATTTGCCGCATCTGTTCGCCAAAGCCCGGCATTTCACGGTCGGCAATCGCCAGGGTGGCATCCGGCGTCACGTCCCGGCGCGCCGGGCCGGTACCGCCGGTCGTCAGCACAAGATGGCAGCTCATCTCGTCCACCAGCTCGCACAGCGTCTGCTCAATGATCGCCTGCTCGTCCGGGATCAAACGCGTCTCAATGGTAAAAGGGGTGGTCAGCGCGCTGGCCAGCCATGCTTCCAGAGCAGGGATGCCTTTATCTTCATAAACGCCGCTGGAGGCGCGGTCGGAAATCGAAACTAAGCCGATACGTAAGGTATTCATATTCATTCCATTCAACCAAAACTGATTATGGGGAATGATACACGCAGAGAGGAAATTCAGACAGGGAACAGAAGAAGTAGCGTGGCCGGGAGCCCGGCCACGCGGCATGATTACAGCAGATCGCCGATCATTTTTTCCAGTTTTTCCTGGTCAACGGCAAACTTACGGATACCGTCCGCCAGTTTGTCTACCGCCATCGGATCCTGGTTGTGCTGCCACAGGAACTCAGACTCGGTAATGCGCTCCGGACGCGCCTTCACGTCGCCGGTCCAGGAGAGTTTACGCTCGATAGTACCTTCGCTCTCCGCCAGCTCTTTCAGCAGCGCAGGAGCGATGGTCAGACGGTCGCAGCCCGCCAGCTCGATGATTTCACCAACGTTACGGAAGCTTGCGCCCATAACAACGGTCTCGTAACCGTGCTGTTTGTAGTATTCGTAGATCTCGGTAACGGAAACCACGCCCGGATCTTCAGAAGCGACATACTCTTTCTTATCGGTGTTGGCTTTGTACCAGTCCAGAATACGGCCCACAAACGGAGAGATCAGGTATACGCCCGCTTCAGCACAAGCACGCGCCTGGGCGAAGGAGAACAGCAGCGTCAGGTTACAGTTGATGCCCTCTTTTTCCAGCTGCTCGGCGGCACGGATGCCCTGCCAGGTGGAAGCGAGTTTGATCAGGATGCGGTCGTTGCTGATGCCCGCATCGTTGTACAGTTTGATCAGACGCTTAGCTTTAGCGATAGAGGCTTCGGTGTCATAGGAGAGACGAGCGTCAACTTCAGTAGAGATACGACCCGGAACCAGCTTCAGGATCTCCAGACCGATGTTAACAGCCAGTTTGTCCGAAGCATCAACAACCTGCTGCGCGCGATCGCTGCTCTGGCTTTTCGCCCAGGCCACAGCGTCGTCGATCAGTTTGCGGTATTCAGGGATCTGGGCGGCGTTAAGGATCAGAGAAGGGTTAGTAGTGGCATCCTGCGGCTGATACAACTTCATTGCCGCGATATCTCCGGTGTCAGCGACAACAGTCGTGAACTGACGAAGGGAGGTCAATTTATCCGTCATGATAGTGTTTCTCTTTACTTGCCCTGGATAATTCGCGTTACCCGCAGCGTGCCGGGAACGGAAAAATGACAGGTTTACTTGTTAGGGGGATGTAACCGGTCTGCCCTGATGATAACACGACGGAATGCCAGCGCAACCGCAGACAATGCGCTTAAGGATAGTATGATAAACTGCCAAAATTAACAGCCTGCTAAGTACCCGGCCAATACGGGGATATCAGCGCTTATACTCTATTTCGGCATCAACAAGAGGGACGTTAGTGCCTGATTTTCTGTACTTTATAAATGAGATCCTCTGGGGCTCGGTCATGATCTACCTGCTTTCAGCGGCAGGTATCTGGTTCACCTTTCGCACCGGCTTCATTCAGTTCCGCTCACTGCGCCGGCTTAGCCAAAATCTGAAAAACAGCCTCTCCCCGCAGCCGGGAGGATTAACCTCCTTTCAGGCCTTATGCACCAGCCTTGCGGCGCGCGTCAGCAGCGGCAACCTGGCCGGGGTGGCGCTGGCGATCTCCGCCGGCGGTCCGGGGGCCGTCTTCTGGATGTGGGTAACCGTCATCATCGGCATGGCGACCTCCTTCGCGGAATGTTCGCTGGCGCAGCTGTTCAAAGAGCCGGACAGGGAGGGACAGTTTCGCGGCGGCCCGGCCTGGTACATGTCCCGCGGGCTGGGGATGCGCTGGATGGGCGTGCTGTTCTCGCTCTTTTTGGTGGTCGCCTACGGACTGATCTTTAATTCGGTGCAGGCCAACTCCGTGGCCCATGCGCTGCGCTTTGCCTTTGACTGTCCGGAACTTCTGACCGGCGGCGCGCTGGCGCTCGCCTCGCTGCTGGTGATTGTCACCGGCATCAGAGGGGTCGCCAGGCTGATGCAGTGGATGTTGCCGGTGATGGCATTATTGTGGGTCGCCGCCAGCATAATCGTCACGGCGTACCATATCGAGCAGTTGCCCGAGGTCTTCTCCCTGATTTTTAAGAGCGCCTTTGGCTGGCGCGAAGCAACGGCAGGCGCCATGGGCTATACCCTGAGCCAGGCGCTCACCGCGGGCTTCCAGCGCGGCATGTTCTCTAACGAAGCGGGGATGGGATCCACGCCTAACGCCGCCGCGGCCGCCGCGTCCTGGCCACCGCACCCTGCCGCTCAGGGCATCGTCCAGATGGTAGGGGTATTCATTGATACCATCGTTATCTGTACCGCCAGCGCCATGATTGTGCTGCTGGCGGGGCCGCCGGAGACACGTTCAGATACCGCTGGCATCCAGCTGGTTCAACAGGCGCTGATTAACCTTACCGGCAGCTGGGGCGCCGGATTTGTCGCGTTAATTGTGTTTCTGTTCGCCTTTAGCTCGATCGTAGTGAACTACATCTACGCCGAAAACAACCTGATTTTTATTCACCCCGCCGCCCGCCGCTCCCGCTGGATATTACGCGCTGGCGTAGCGCTGATGGTGGTGCTTGGCTCGCTGTTAAGCCTGCCGCTGGTCTGGCAGCTGGCCGATGTCATCATGGCCCTGATGGCCATCACTAACCTGACGGCGATCCTGCTGCTTTCGCCGATCGTGATGCTGATCGCCCGGGATTATCTGCGGCAGCGGAAGATGGGCATTCAGCCCGTATTTGACGCCAACCGCTATCCGGAGATTAACGCCCAGCTCGCCCCCGGCAGCTGGGATGATTTGCCGCGTCAATAACAGCCATCGATCAATGGCGGCGGTTTTTTTGCTAATATCGCCGCAAATTTCCCACAAGGACTGGATATGCTGATTCTGATTTCACCTGCCAAAACGCTCGATTACCAGAGCCCGCTTGCCACCGAACGTTATACCCAGCCCGAGCTGTTGGATCACTCCCAGCAGTTGATTAGTGAAGCGCGTAAACTCTCCGCGCCGCAAATCGCCACGCTGATGGGCATCAGCGACAAGCTTGCGGACCTGAACGCCACCCGCTTCCACGACTGGCAGCCGGACTTCACGCCGGAGAACGCCCGTCAGGCCATTCTCGCTTTTAAGGGTGATGTTTATACCGGCCTGCAGGCAGAAACCTTCAGCGAAGCGGATTTTGATTTTGCCCAGCAGCATCTGCGGATGCTCTCTGGCCTGTACGGCGTGCTGCGCCCGCTGGATCTGATGCAGCCCTACCGGCTGGAGATGGGGATCCGCCTGGAAAACGCCAGGGGCAAAGATCTGTACCAGTTCTGGGGCGAGATCGTCACGGACAAGCTCAATGACGCCCTGCAGGCCCAGGGAGATAACATCCTGATTAACCTGGCGTCCGATGAATATTTCAAATCCGTGAAGCCGAAAAAGCTTAACGCGGAGATCGTCAAGCCGGTGTTCCTCGATGAGAAGAACGGCAAATTCAAGGTGATCAGTTTCTACGCCAAAAAAGCGCGCGGACTGATGAGCCGCTATATCATTGAAAACCGCCTGACGACGCCGGAGCAGCTGAAAGCCTTTAACAGCGAAGGCTATTTCTTTGATGAAGAGGCATCACAAAAAGGCGAACTGGTCTTTAAGCGCCACGAACAGTAAAAAAAACCGCCATCAGGCGGTTTTTTTAACGGTGTCTTCTGTCCGGCCCCGGACGATGATCGTCGTGGCGATCGTGACGATTATCATGATGGTCACGACGATCGTCGTGGGGATGCCAGCGGTTATCCCGCCACTCATAATGTGACTTCCACCAGCTATGGTCGCGCCAGCGGCCGCCATCCCAGTAATGCCCGCTGTTATCCCGATCGCCAATCTGCAGTTTTACGGCCGGTAACAGAGTAATTTCGCCTGCCTGTACCGCCACAGGAGCCACCAGCATCAGAGAGAGTGCCAGCAGAGCAGGTTTCAGTTTCGACATAGGATACTCCTTACTAATCTTGCCCGACGTGGGCCGATGTAAGGAGATTACGTGAGGAGAAGCCAGGTTGTTATTCTCTGCAATCCTATTCTGTAAGTGGCCGCATTTATTGGGAATTTCTGCTTTTTCCCTGCTATTTTTCTCCATAATTTCTTCACAAAAAAGCCGGGCAGCGCTATCGCCCTACCCGGCCTGAAGATGCCTGACTTTCTGGCGTTATGCGCGCGTCATCATCAGCTTACGCAGCGCGGCAAAGTCGGCGGGCAGATTGTGCGAAAGCAGCGGCAGATCGGCGCGATCGGCCAGCTCTTTTGGCAGCGGCAGCGATTCGCCGAGGATCTCATCCACGCTCTCTTTAAACTTCGCCGGGTGCGCCGTACCCAGGAACAGGCCATACTCGCCCGGATTGAGCCGATCGCGCAGGGCACGGTAGGCCACCGCCGCGTGCGGTTCAGAGGTGTATCCCAGCTGCTTCAGCTCACGCATGGTCTCTCTGGTGGTGTCGTCACTCACCGCAGCATAGCCCAGCTCGTTCAGACGCCAGATCTTACGGCGGAACAGCTCTTCCACCCGCGGCCAGTTGTTCGGCTGGCTCACGTCCATGGCGTTGGAGAGCGTGGCCTGAGTGGCGTTTGGTGCCCATTTACCCTCTTCCAGGAAGCGCGGCACGGTGTCGTTGGCGTTGGTGGCGGCAATAAAGCGCTTCACCGGCAGCCCCAGCGATTTCGCCAGCAGCCCGGCGGTGAGATCGCCAAAGTTACCGCTCGGCACGGAGACCACCAGCTGGTTGCGCGCTTCCTGCGGCAGCTGCGCCACCGCTTCAAAGTAGTAGCAGATTTGCGCCAGCAGGCGGCTAATGTTGATAGAGTTAGCGGAGTTGAGCCCCAGGGCCAGCTTCAGCTCTTGGTCGTCGAAAGCCTGCTTCACCAGCGCCTGACAGGCGTCGAAGTCGCCGTCGATGGCCACGGTTTCAATGTTGCCCCCGAGAGTGCAGAACAGCTTCTCCTGCAGCGGGCTGATTTTGCCCTGCGGATAGAGGATAACCACGCGCACGTTTTTCAGGCCATAGAAGGCGTGCGCCACCGCCGCACCGGTGTCACCGGAGGTCGCGGTCAGAATGGTTACCGGCTTGTCGCCGCTGATGTGGGTTAGCATCTGGGCCATAAAGCGGCCGCCAAAATCTTTAAATGCCAGCGTCGGGCCGTGGAACAGCTCCAGGCAGCCGACGTCAGGCTCAACCTGGCTTACCGGCGCCGGGAAGGTAAACGCGGCGCGCACGCGCTCTTCCAGCAGCTGCTGGGGGATCTCATCGCCGATAAAGGCGGATAAAATTTTGGTGCTGCGGCTGACGAAATCCATCTCCAGCATGGCATCGATTTCGGTCAGGCTGAATTCCGGCAGATCGTGCGGAAAGAACAGCCCCTGATTTTTACCCAGCCCCTGAGTAACGGCCTGCGCAAAGCTGACCTGCTCGTTATGATCTTTAAGATTGTAGAGTTTCATTGATTATCCCAGTACTCGTGCGCCCGCCGTGTCCAGACGGCAAATATGAACAAAGCCTTCCTGATTTTGCAGGTAATTTTTTTCCAGCCACTCTGCGACCCGCTGCGCGGTGTCCGGTTTATCGCAAAGCGCGAACAGCGTCGGCCCGGATCCGGAGATACCGCAGGCCTGCGCACCGATATCCAGCGCGGCGCTGCGCGCCTCGTTGAAGCCCGGCAGCAGTTTGGTGCGGTACGGCTCGGCAATAACGTCTTTCATCAGCTTTGCCGCCAGCGCCGGCTGGCGGGTATAGCAGGCGTGAATAAAGCCCGCCAGATGACGACCGTGGGCGATACAGTCCTGCCGGCGGTATTGCGCCGGCAGAATAGCGCGCGCTTCGGCGGTAGAGACCTTAATGCCCGGATACGCCAGCACCCACAGCCACTCATCAAAGCCCGGCACCTGCTGGCTGATAATGCCGTTCTCTTCAATCATCAGCTGCATGCCGCCGAGGAAGCAGGGGGCGACGTTATCGTAATGAATGCTGCCGGAGATACGCCCTTCAAGCTCCCCCATCAGCGTCAGCAGGCGGCCGTTGTTAAGCGGCCTGCCGCAGTGCTCATTCATCGCCACCAGGCCCGCCACCACCGAACAGGCGCTGGAACCCAGCCCCGAGCCGATCGGCATGTTTTTTTCCAGGGTCATGGCGACCGGCACGTTTTTACCGATCTCCTGACAAAAGCGTTCCCAGCACTGATAAACGATATTCTCACGCGGCTCTGTCGGCAGCTTGCTGGCGAAACGCCCGACGTTTTGCAGGCTAAAGGCGTCGGCCGCTTCTACCGTGACGGTATCCCCCAGCAGAGAGCCATCAAGGGGCGTTACCGCCGCGCCCAGCACATCAAACCCGACGCTCATATTGGCGCTGGAAGCCGGGGCATAAACTTTGACCATGTTAAACTCCTAACTTCCATGACAGGGTACGCAGCAGATCGGCAAATACGCCCGCCGCCGTTACATCATTGCCAGCGCCATAACCACGCAGAACCAGCGGCAGCGGCTGGTAATAGTGGCTGTAAAAGGCCAGCGCGTTCTCGCCGTTTTTCACCTTAAAGAGCGGATCGTTACCGTCCACCTCGGCGATTTTCACCCGGCAGACGCCATCCTCTTCAATGTTGCCAACATAGCGCAATACTTTGCCTTCATCACGGGCTTTCGCTACCCGGGCGGCAAAGGTATCGTCCAGCTGCGGCAGGCGGGACATAAAGTCCGCCACATCGCCTTTATCGTCAAAGGACGCCGGCAGCACGGGTTCGATAACGATATCGCTCAGTTCCAGCTCGCGTCCGGTTTCGCGGGCGAGAATTAACAGCTTGCGCGCCACGTCCATCCCGGAGAGATCGTCGCGCGGATCGGGCTCGGTGTAGCCCAGTTCACGGGCTTCTCTGGTGGCTTCTGAGAGGCTCATTCCCTCATCAAGCTTGCCGAAAATAAACGAGAGCGATCCGGATAAGATCCCGGAGAAACGCTGCAGCTCATCACCGGCGTTGAGCAGGTTTTGCAGGTTTTCGATAACCGGCAGCCCTGCCCCCACGTTGGTATCGTAGAGGAATTTACGGCGCGACTTCGCGGCGGCGTGGCGCAGCTGATGGTAGTAATCCATCGACGAGGTGTTGGCCTTTTTGTTAGGCGTTACCACGTGGAAGCCTTCGCGCAGGAAGTCGGCATACTGATCGGCGACGGCCTGGTGCGAGGTGCAGTCGACAATCACCGGGTTAAGCAGGTGATACTCTTTCACCAGGCGGATAAGGCGGCCGAGATTAAAGGGCTCTCTGGCCTCCGCCAGCTCTGCCTGCCAGTTCTCCAGGTTGAGCCCGTGCACGTTGGTCAGCAGCGCTTTTGAGTTCGCCACCCCGCAGATGCGCAGGTCGATATGCTTTTTCTTCAGCCACGCCTGCTGGCGCTTAACCTGCTCCAGCAGCGCGCTGCCTACGCCGCCCACGCCAATCAGGAACACCTCAATGACCTGATCGGTGTTAAACAGCATCTGGTGTACGACGCGAACGCCGGTAGTGGCATCGTCGTTATCCACCACCACGGAGATGGATCGCTCGGATGAGCCCTGGGCAATGGCCACGATGTTGATGTTGGCGCGCGCCAGGGCGGCAAAGAACTTCGCGGAGATGCCGCGCAGGGTACGCATACCGTCGCCGACCACCGAAATCACCGCCAGACGCTCCTGAATAGCGAGCGGCTCCAGCAGCTCCTCTTTCAGCTCGAGGTAAAACTCCTCTTCCAGCGCCCGACGGGCGCGCAGGCAGTCGGCCTGGGGCACGCAGAAGCTGATGCTGTATTCCGAAGAGGACTGGGTGATCAACACTACGGAGATGCCGTTACGGGACATGGCGGCAAAGACGCGGGCCGCCATGCCAACCATCCCTTTCATTCCCGGCCCGGAGACGCTGAACATCGCCATATTGTTCAGGTTAGAGATGCCCTTAACCGGCAGCCCGTCTTCATCGCTGCTGGCGCCAATCAGCGTGCCCGGCGCCTGCGGATTACCGGTATTTTTAATCAGGCAGGGGATCTGGAACTGGGCAATCGGCGAGATGGTGCGCGGGTGAAGCACTTTGGCACCAAAGTAGGAGAGCTCCATCGCCTCCTGGTAAGACATCGACTTCAGCAGGCGCGCATCCGGCACCTGGCGCGGGTCGCAGGTATAGACCCCGTCGACGTCGGTCCAGATTTCACAGCAGTCGGCGCGCAGGCAGGCAGCCAGCACCGCGGCGGAGTAGTCGGAGCCGTTACGGCCCAGCACCACCAGCTCGCCTTTTTCATTTCCGGCGGTAAAGCCCGCCATCAGGATCATATGGTCGGCAGGAATTTTCCCTGCCGCGATGCGGCGGGTTGATTCGGCAATATCAACGGTAGATTCGAGGTAGTGGCCGACGGCGAGCAGTTTTTCCACCGGATCGATCACGGTGACGTTATGGCCGCGCGCTTCAAGCAGGCCCGCCATAATGGCGATGGAGAGTTTTTCACCTCGGCAGATCAGCGCCGCGTTGATGCTGTCCGGGCACTGGCCCAACAGGCTGATACCATGCAGTACGTGTTTAATCTGGGCGAACTCTTGCTCGACAACGGCCTTCAGCTGAGCAAGGGGAAAACCGGGCTGCGCATCGGCAAGGCCCTGCAGCAGCTCGGCAAAAATACGTTCGGCGTCGCTGATGTTCGGAACTGCATCCTGGCCCCCGATGGTTTTTTCAATCATCGCCACCAGGTGGTTGGTAATTTTTGCCGGGGCAGAGAGCACGGTTGCTACCTGCCCCTGCCTGGCATTACTTTCCAGGATATCGGCAACACGCAGAAAACGTTCTGCATTTGCCACTGATGTACCGCCGAACTTCAACACTCGCATGGTATTACCTCATAATCTTTAGCCGAAAAAAAAGCCCGCACTGTTCAGGTGCGGGCTTTTTTCTGTTTTTCCTGTACGCGTCAGCCCGCATCCTTACCGGTGGTAATGATGGTGGTTGTGGTAATGGTGGTGATGCTGACGCGTTTCATGGATGTTGTGTACTCTGTCATTATTATCTGTCTGTGCTGTATCTCTATACGGTTAAAGTATACGGCCGGCTAAGTCAACGAATTTCTGTTTTTAGCCCGTCACGGCCATTCTTCACGTCGCGCTGCCTGAGGTTTTATTTCATTCCAGATTGAACCGAAACACCCCCACAAACCGGATGTTTTAACCATAACAAAAAGTGATGACAGAACATTACTCTGCCAGCTTTTTTTCAATATCATGCAGCAACTGATGCAGCATGGCGGTATCCCGCTGCTCCAGCAGGCCGATTCGCTGCTGCAGCCAGTCGACCATTTTTTGGTCGTCAGCCACTCCCAGGGTCAACAGCAGACGTTCGGTGCGCGCCCGAAGCGCCGCCAGCTGGTTTTCATCGGCGGCGGCTGCGGGCACCGGGGCAATTTGCATTAAGGATGCTAATTGGTAGCAGTAAACCATCACCGCCTGGCCTAAGTTGAGAGAGGGATAATCGGCAACCATAGGCACGCCGGTCAGGACGTCGGCAAGGGCCAGCTCTTCGTTGGTTAGCCCGGAATCTTCACGGCCAAATACAATCGCCGCTTTGGTTAACCACTGGCTTTTCTCTTTCAGAATTGGCAGCAATTCTTCCGGCGTGGCGTAGTAGTGAAACTTCGCCCGGCTGCGGGCAGTGGTGGCAACGGTAAAGGAAATATCTTCTAAAGCGTCGGCAAGCGTGTCGTAAGTATTTATATTATCAATAATATCTCCCGATCCATGCGCTACCCGACGGGCACCGGCCTCCAGATGCGCCTCGCTGGCAACAATGCGCAGATCGGTAAATCCCATGGTCTTCATAGCGCGTGCGGCGGCGCCGATATTTTCCGCTCTTGCCGGTGCGACCAGCACGATAGAAAGATGCATTTATGTTCTCTTTTTAGACAGTTAGCCGATAAAAATGTGATGCACATCAACATATTACGCAGCGCGAATTTACAAAATTGCAACAGAAATCACCGAAATAACGTTTCATAACAAATTAAAAACGCTAAACTGTTTCCTTAATGAACTTCAGGTAACTATGTTAATGAATACGGGTTATCCTTATATTAATCAATGATATTACCCGTTCTGAAAGCCCCTTTGCATTAGATTCGTTTCGTTTATCTATTAATCCGCGCAACTAGTTGGTTTATTGAAAATTTGTGACAAAGGCTAGCAAAGCGCTACGAGGATTTCATCAAACTGTTAACGTGCTACAATTGAACTTGATATATGTCAACGAAGCGTAGTTTTATTGGGTGTCCGGTGTCACTTAGCCTGTTATGTTGCTGTTAAAATGGTTAGGATGACAGCCGT
>Ga0209370_1000469_pt1 | contig 54529 bp, 40 predicted proteins | sample AgamicAtPrz_FD_187164 | JGI IMG/M metagenome (GOLD analysis project Ga0209370, IMG submission 187164) | Agave microbial communities from Guanajuato, Mexico - At.P.rz (SPAdes) (version 2) | ecosystem: Host-associated > Plants > Phyllosphere > Phylloplane/Leaf | place: Guanajuato, Mexico...
TTGTCATGCTGAACCTGAGAAGTTAGGGTGAAACGATGGAATAACCAGGACGGGAAAGTAGTATACCCGAACACGACGAGCGCCACAAACTTTCATTCTCCGTCTCCTTCCCAGGCTCTGACAAACATAAGGAGTGAGAAAATAGCCCCTTTTGGGTAAATGTTTTTGACGCAAATCAAGCGCTTGTCATTTAAAAAATCACACAAATCGCGCTTGATCGCAAAAAAACGTTAGAGATCAGATTCCTGTCGTTTTACTTCCTGCCACACTTCTTCCATCGCTTCCAGATCGACGCCGGTCATTTGCTGGCCGCGGGCGGTGATAATGCGCTCCACTTCGCGAAAACGGCGCTCAAACTTAAGGTTGGCTTTTTGCAGGGCAGTCTCCGCTTTTACCCCCAGGTGTCGAGAAAGATTAACCGTGGCAAACAGCAGGTCGCCGACCTCCTCTTCCAGTTTTTGCTGGTCAATCACCGCCTGGTTGGCCTCGTGCATCACTTCGTCGATCTCTTCATGCACTTTTTCCAGCACCGGACCAAGGGTGGTCCAGTCAAAGCCCACGGTAGAGCAGCGCTTCTGGATTTTATGGGCGCGCATCAGCGCCGGCAGGCTCAGGGGAATATCATCCAGCGCGGAGTGCTGGGATTTTTCGGCGCGCTCGGCGCTCTTAATCTCTTCCCAGCGGGCCAGCACCTCGGTGCTGTTGCCGGCGGTGGCATCGCCAAAAATGTGAGGATGGCGGCGCTCAAGCTTGTCGCTGATGGCGGCGCAGATATCGTTAAAATCGAAACGCCCCTCCTCCTGCGCCATCTGGGCGTAGAAGACCACCTGGAACAGCAGATCGCCCAACTCGCCGCGCAGATCGTCGAAATCCTCCCGGGAGATGGCATCCAGCACTTCGTAGGTCTCTTCCAGCGTATAGGGGGCGATGGTGGCGAAGGTCTGCTCTTTGTCCCACGGGCAGCCGTTTTCCGGGTCACGTAGGCGTTTCATAATGCCGAGCAGGCGGTCGATTTGGTTCATGTCGTTTTCCTGAAAAATAGAGAGGCCGGGCGGCAGCGCCTTACCCGGCCTGAAAAAGCGTGGATCAGCCCCCGTGCAGACGACGCGCGTCTATCACGTCCGGCACCTGGTTCAGCTTGCCGAGCACGCGGCCCAGCACCTGCAGGTTATAGATTTCGATGGTCATATCGATGGTGGCAAGCTGCTGGCGGGTATCGCTGCGGCTGGCCACGCCAAGAACGTTCACCTTCTCGTTGGCCAGAATAGTGGTGATATCGCGCAGCAGGCCGCTGCGATCGTTGGCCGAGACTCGCACCACCAGCGAATAGCCCGCCGAGTAGCTCTCGCCCCAGACGGCATCGACGATGCGTTCCGGCGCGTGGGATTGCAGCTCTGCCAGCTGGTCGCAGTCCGAGCGGTGAATGGAGATCCCGCGTCCCTGGGTGATAAACCCGACGATGTCATCGCCCGGAATCGGCTGGCAGCAACGGGCGATGTGGTGCATCAGATTGCCAACGCCCTCCACAACCACCCGGCCGTTGTCTTTGCTGCGGTGCTGCGGGGCGTAGGTTTTCTGCTGAAGCTGTTTCAGCGCCGCCGCATCCTGCTCTTCGGCGCTCGGCTTGTTGAACTGCGCCTGCAGGAAGTTGACCATCTGGTTAAGGCGAATATCGCCCCCGCCGATGGCGGCCAGCAGCTCGTCCAGCTCGTTAAAGTTGTAGCGCGGCAGCAGGTGTTTCTCCGCCTCTTTCAGGCTGATGCCCAGATGCTCCAGCTCGTCGTCGAGGATCTGCCGCCCCGCCAGAATATTTTTGTCCCTGTCCTGTTTGCGGAACCAGGCGTGGATCTTCGAGCGCCCGCGGCTGGTGGTGACATAGCCAAGGTTCGGGTTCAGCCAGTCGCGGCTGGGATTCGGCTGTTTCTGGGTGATGATTTCAATCTGATCGCCCATTTGTAGCTGATAGGTGAAGGGGACGATGCGCCCGCTGATTTTGGCGCCGATGCAGCGATGCCCCACGTCGCTGTGAATGTGGTAGGCAAAGTCGAGCGGGGTCGAGCCCGCCGGCAGATCCACCACGTCCCCTTTCGGGGTGAAGACGTAGACCCGGTCGTCAAAGACCTGGCTGCGCACCTCGTCGAGCAGCTCGCCGGAATCGGCCATCTCCTCCTGCCAGGCAATCAGCTTACGCAGCCAGGCAATGCGGTCTTCGTGGCCGGTACGCGCGCCGCTGGAGGTGCCCTCTTTATACTTCCAGTGCGCGGCAACGCCCAGCTCGGCGTCTTCGTGCATCTGTTTGGTGCGGATCTGGATTTCAACCGTTTTGCCCTGCGGCCCCAGCACCACTGTATGGATCGACTGGTAGCCGTTCGGTTTCGGGTTAGCGACGTAGTCGTCGAACTCGTCCGGCAGATGGCGGAAGTGGGTATGCACAATACCCAGCGCGGCGTAGCAATCCTGCAGGCGCTCGGCGACGATACGCACCGCGCGCACGTCGAACAGCTCGTCAAAGGCGAGGTGCTTTTTCTGCATTTTGCGCCAGATGCTGTAGATATGCTTAGGCCGGCCATAGACTTCGGCCTTGACGCCCTCTTCTTTGATCGATTTACGCAGCCCGCCGACGAACTCCTCAATATAGTGCTCGCGGTCGATGCGGCGCTCGTGCAGCAGTTTTGCGATGCGTTTGTATTCGGCCGGGTGCAGATAGCGGAAGCAGTAATCCTCCAGCTCCCACTTCAGCTGGCCGATGCCTAACCGGTTCGCCAGCGGGGCATAGATATTGGTGCACTCTTTCGCCGCCAGCACGCGCTCGTCTTCCGGCGCGTCTTTGACTTCGCGCAGATGCGCCACGCGCTCGGCGAGCTTAATGACCACGCAGCGGAAGTCGTCGACCATCGCCAGCAGCATGCGGCGAACGTTATCGACCTGTTCGGAAGAGACGGAATCGGTATGGGTGGCCTTAAGCTGGCGGATAGCCGCCATATCGCGCACGCCGTGAATAAGCGCCACCACGGATTTGCCTACGCTGTCGCGCAATACCTCTTCGGAAACCACCTCGGCATCCGCCAGCGGGAACAGCAGCGCCGCCTGCAGCGTTTCGATATCCATGCTCAGCATAGAGAGGATTTCGACCATCTCGATACCGCGCCACAGCAGCAGCTCGGCGTCCGGATGCCCCGCAGTGGTGCGCAGACAGTAGGACCAGGTTTCGGTTAAGCGCTCACACGACTGCTGGCTGGCAATACCCAGACTTGCGATCCATTTTTGTGGGTCAAATTCACCAGCCTTATTAAGATGTGCACTTCTTACCGCAACCATCGTCCTCTCCTTTTGGGACACTACCTGTCGAATTCGACAAGCCGTAACTAATCGTTGTGCTCAAACAACGCCATTGATTCCAGATGCCCAGTGTGCGGGAACATATCTAACATTGCCAGACGCTGAATCTGGTAACCCGCTCCTGATAAGGCCTCGCTGTCCCGGGCCAGGGTTGCCGGATTACAGGAGACATACACCACGCGCTTTGGCGCGAGTTTAATAATATGTTGCATCACGCCGGGTGCGCCAGCGCGCGCGGGATCCAGCAGAACTTTGTCGAAACCGTGCTCCGCCCAGGGCTGCTGCGTCACGTCCTCTTCCAGATTTTCATGAAAGAAGGACACATTGTGCAGGCCATTGCGGCTGGCGTTTTCACGGCCCTTCTCCACCAGTGCGGCCACGCCCTCAACCCCCACGACGCTGTGGGCACGTTTTGCCAGCGGCAGGGTGAAATTACCCATTCCACAAAACAGATCGAGCACCCGGTCGCCCGGCTGGAGGTCAAGCCACTCGAGGGCCGTGGCCACCATCTGCTGGTTAACGCCATCGTTAACCTGAATAAAGTCCCGCGGACTGAACGTTAAGCGTAGCCCGTCTGAGTCATACCAGGGCGTTTCTCCACTAAGCTGCTCAAGTATCTCGCTTTGCGGGGCGAGGTACAGCGCGAGCTGATGGGAATGCGAAAAGCGTTCCAGTTTTTCGCGATCCTGCGCCGTAAGCGGCGCGGTGTGGCGCAGCACCATGAGCGGACCGCCGTTTGCCAGCACCAGCTCCAGATGGCCGAGCTGGCGTTTATCCTGCAGACCATTAAGGCATTCGCGCAGCGCCGGGAGCAGTGCCTCAAGTTGGGGCACCAGAACAGGGCACTTTTTCACATCGACGATATCGCTGGAGTTCGCCTTACGAAATCCCATCTCCAGACGCTCCTGTTTGGGCTGCCAGTTCAGGCTCAGCCGCGCACGGCGGCGGTATCCCCAGGGCCTGTCGGCGATAATAGCGTTCACCTCATGCTTCAGTAATCGCGCTAACGCATTACTTTTGCTTTTCTCCTGCAGGGCAACGCTGGCATGCTGCTGCTGGCAGCCGCCGCAGACGCCAAAGTGCGGGCAGCGCGGAATTTCGCGTTCCGGGCTATCGTTCAGGCGGCGTTTAACCTGGCCGCGGGCAAACTGACGCTTATCCTCCGTCAGGGTGACTTCCCCGCGCTCGCCGGGCAGCAGGCCGGGGATAAATAACGTTTTACCGTTATGGCGCGCCACGCCCTGCCCGAACGGATCCAGGTCGGTGACATCAACAGTTATGATCTGACGCGTCGTCACGCGTCGCTTTGCAGAGTAGAATTGCGCCATTGCCGGAAAGTATCTCTAATGAACATATTGACTCTAATTGTCCCATAACGGAACTCCATGACCAACTACAGCCTGCGTGCGCGCATGATGATTTTGATCCTCGCCCCTACCGTACTCATTGGTTTGCTGCTGAGCATCTTCTTTGTTGTGCACCGCTATCACGACCTGCAACGTCAGCTGGAAGACGCCGGGGCCAGCATTATCGAACCGCTGGCGGTCTCAAGCGAATACGGTATGAACCTGCAAAATCGCGAGTCAATCGGCCAGCTGATCAGCGTCCTGCACCGTCGCCACTCGGACATCGTGCGGGCGATTTCGGTGTACGACCAGCATAACCGCCTGTTTGTCACCTCTAATTTTCATCTGGATCCCGGCGCACTGCGCATTGCCGACGGCATGCCTTTCCCCCGCCGGCTGAACGTCGTTCGTCATGGCGATATCATGATTCTGCGCACGCCGATCATCTCCGAAAGCTATTCACCTGATGAATCTGCCGTGTCGGATGCCAAGCCCGGCAATAATATGCTGGGATATGTGGCGCTGGAGCTGGATCTCAAGTCCGTACGGCTACAGCAGTACAAAGAGATCTTTATCTCCTCGGTCATGATGCTGTTTTGTATTGGTATCGCCCTGATCTTCGGCTGGCGGCTGATGCGCGACGTCACCAGCCCCATCCGCAACATGGTTAATACAGTTGACCGCATCCGCCGCGGGCAGCTGGATAGCCGCGTCGAGGGCTTTATGCTCGGCGAGCTGGATATGCTGAAAAACGGCATCAACTCAATGGCGATGTCGCTGGCGGCCTACCACGAAGAGATGCAGCATAACGTCGATCAGGCCACCTCCGATCTGCGCGAAACCCTGGAACAGATGGAGATCCAGAACGTAGAGCTGGATCTGGCTAAAAAGCGCGCCCAGGAGGCGGCGCGCATCAAGTCCGAGTTCCTGGCTAATATGTCCCACGAGCTGCGAACGCCGCTTAACGGCGTGATTGGCTTTACCCGCCTGACGCTGAAAACCGAGCTGAACCCGACCCAGCGCGACCACCTGAATACCATCGAGCGTTCGGCGAATAACCTGCTGACCATTATCAACGACGTGCTGGACTTCTCGAAGCTGGAGGCGGGCAAGCTGATCCTCGAGAGCATCCCCTTCCCGCTGCGCAGTACGCTGGATGAGGTGGTTACCCTGCTGGCCCACTCCTCCCACGATAAGGGGCTGGAGCTGACGCTGAACATTAAAAACGACGTGCCGGATAACGTTATTGGCGATCCGCTGCGTCTGCAGCAGGTGATCACCAACCTGGTGGGCAACGCCATCAAATTTACCGAGAGCGGCAATATCGACGTGCTGGTGGAGAAGCGCGCCCTCAGTAATACCAAGGTGCAGATTGAAGTGCAGATCCGCGATACCGGCATCGGCATCCCGGAGCGCGATCAGTCCCGCCTGTTCCAGGCGTTCCGCCAGGCGGATGCCAGCATCTCCCGCCGCCACGGCGGCACCGGGCTGGGGCTGGTTATTACCCAAAAACTGGTGAAAGAGATGGGCGGAGATATCTCCTTCCACAGCCAGCCGAACCGGGGCTCCACATTCTGGTTCCATATTAATCTCGACCTTAATCCTAACGCCCTGACCGACGGGCCGAGCATGGACTGCCTGCAGGGTAAACGTATCGCCTACGTTGAACCTAACGCCGCGGCCGCCCAGAGCACTCTGGATGTGCTGAGCACCACGCCGCTGGAGGTGGTTTACAGCCCGGCCTTCTCGGCGCTGGCGGAGGAGCACTACGATATTCTGCTGATAGGCATTCCGGTGACCTTTACCGGCGAGCTGACCATGCAGCAGGAGCAGCTGGCGAAAGCCGCCTCAATGACCGATTACCTGCTGCTGGGGCTGCCGTGCCACGCCCAGATCAACGCCGAAGAGCTGAAGCACGACGGAGCGGCGGCCTGCCTGCTGAAACCGCTCACCTCCACCCGCCTGCTGCCGGCGCTCACGGAGTATTGCCGCCTCAATGACTACGCGGTGCCGCTCATCAGCGATGAGAATAAGCTACCGATGACGGTGATGGCGGTGGACGATAACCCCGCCAACCTGAAGCTTATCGGCGTCCTGCTGGAAGATCAGGTGCAGCAGATCGAGCTCTGTGAAAGCGGCGCGAAGGCGGTTGAGCGCGCGAAGCAGATGCAGTTTGACCTGATTCTGATGGATATCCAGATGCCGGAGATGGACGGCATCCGCGCCTGCGAGCTGATTCGCCAGCTCCCGCATCAGCAGCAGACGCCGGTCGTGGCCGTCACGGCCCACGCCATGGCCGGGCAGAAAGAGAAGCTGCTGAGCGCCGGCATGAACGACTATCTGGCCAAGCCTATTGATGAAGAGAAGCTGCACACGCTGCTGCTGCGTTACAAGCCCGGCCCGGCAACCAGCGCCTGGATCGCCCCGGCCGAAACGCCGGAGCCGCCAGTCAGTAACGACGTCACCTTCGACTGGCAGCTGGCGCTGCGCCAGGCGGCGGGTAAACCGGATCTGGCCCGCGAGATGCTGCAAATGCTGGTGGCGTTCCTGCCGGAAATTCGCAACAAGGTGGAGGAGCAGCTGGTGGGCGAAAATCCGCCGGAGCTGCTGGAAGCCATTCATAAGCTGCACGGCAGCTGCGGGTACAGCGGCGTACCGCGCCTGAAAAATCTCTGTCAGCTGCTGGAGCAGCAGCTGCGTTCAGGCACGCCGGAAAGTGAGCTGGAGCCGGAGTTGCTGGAGCTACTGGATGAGATGGATAACGTGACGCGGGAAGCGATGAAGGTGCTGGGGTCATAATGCCCCCTTCCCCTGAGGAAGAGGGCTGAGGTACAGGGGAACAGGCGTCTCAGGCGGTGGTTCCCCTCACCCTCTTCCCACAGCGGAGAGGGAATAAACCATGAGAGACTACATCTCCATCCCCAGCTTTAACGCCGCTGCAATGTTCCTCGCTGCCATCCGCACGTTTTCTGCGGCCTCTTCCAGCGCCTCCTCCAGGGTGCAAACGGTGTAGATGACGCTGAACACCGCGTCGATACCGTGCTCGTGCACCACGCCTACGTCCGCCGTCAGGCTACCGGCGATGCCAATCACCGGTTTGTTGTAGCGTTTAGCGATTTTCGCCACCCCGACCGGTACTTTGCCGTGAATGGTCTGGCTGTCGATGCGTCCTTCGCCGGTGATCACCAGATCGGCATCGGCAACCTGCTGGTCGAGATGCAGCGCGTCGGTCACAATCTCAATGCCCTGGCGCAGCTCCGCGCCGCAAAAGGCATAGAGCGCGGCCCCCATGCCGCCCGCCGCGCCGCCGCCCGCGAGATTTAACACATCGATATCCAGGTCCCGGGCAATAATCTGCGCATAGTGCGCCAGCGCCTTATCAAGACGGGCGATCATCTGCGGCGTGGCCCCTTTTTGTGGGCCAAAAACCGCCGTCGCCCCCTCGTCGCCGATCAGGGGGTTGGTGACATCGCAGGCCACCTCAATACGGCACCCGGCCAGCCGCTTATCCAGCCCACTGATATCAATGCGTGCGAGCTTGTCCAGCTCGCCGCCGCCGGGGCCAATCTGCTCCCCCTGCTCCGTTAACAGCTTCGCCCCCAGCGCCTGCACCATGCCGGCGCCGCCGTCGTTGGTGGCGCTGCCGCCGATGCCGATAATGATATGTTTTACCCCCGCGTCCAGGGCATGGCGGATGAGTTCGCCGGTTCCCCAGGAGGTGGTTTTCAACGGATTGCGCCGCGCGGGGGGCACCATTTCCAGCCCGCTCGCCGCCGCCATTTCGATAAAGGCGCTCTTCTGGTCACCGGAGCGGCCATAAAAACCCTCCACCGGCTCGCCCAGCGGCCCCGTTACACGCACCCTGACAATTTCGCCCTCGGTGGCGGCCACCATCGCTTCCACGGTGCCCTCGCCGCCGTCGGCTACCGGCAGCTTCACGTACTCCGCACCAGGGAAAATTTCGCAAAAGCCCTGTTCGATCGCCGCGGCGACCGCCAGGGCACTCAAACTTTCCTTGTAAGAGTCCGGTGCGATAACAATTTTCATAAGCCGTCCTTACGCATGTTGACTCTTGTAAGCATACACCCGGAAAACCGGGGAGAATGCCGGCCCCGTCAGGAACCGGCGTCAGGCTCAGCGCACCATGCAGGGGCGTTTGTTGTTGAAGGTCCACTCCGGGATCAGATACTGCATCGCCATGGCGTCGTCGCGCGCGCCCAGGCCATGCTTCAGGTAGAGCTCGTGCGCTTTCATTAACCGATCCATATCCAGCTCGACGCCCAGACCCGGCGTCGACGGCACCTGCACCATGCCGCCCTTAATTTCGAACGGCGCTTTGGTCAGGCGCTGGTTGCCCTCCTGCCAGATCCAGTGGGTGTCGATAGCGGTGATGGTGCCCGGCGCGGCAGCGGCCACGTGGGTGAACATCGCCAGCGAGATATCGAAGTGGTTGTTGGAATGCGAGCCCCAGGTCAGGCCGAACTCGTGGCACATCTGCGCGACGCGTACGGAGCCCTGCATGGTCCAGAAGTGCGGATCCGCCAGCGGAATATCCACCGACTGCAGAGAGAGGGTATGCCCCATCTGGCGCCAGTCGGTGGCGATCATATTGGTGGCGGTAGGCAGGCCGGTGGCGCGACGGAACTCCGCCATCACCTCGCGGCCGGAGAAGCCCTGCTCGGCGCCGCACGGATCTTCCGCGTAGGCCAGTACCCCTTTCAGCTGTTTACCGATGCGGATCGCCTCTTCCAGAGACCAGGCGCCGTTCGGATCCAGGGTGACGCGCGCCTGTGGGAAGCGTTTCGCCAGCGCGGTAATCGCCTCGGCCTCCTCTTCCCCGGCCAGCACGCCGCCCTTCAGCTTAAAGTCGTTAAAGCCATATTTTTCGTACGCCGCTTCGGCCAGACGCACAACCGCGTCCGGAGTCATCGCCTCTTCGTGGCGGATGCGGTACCAGTCCAGCTTCTCGTCCGGCTGGCTCTGATAGGGCAGCGGCGTGAGCTTGCGGTTACCGACAAAGAACAGATAGCCCAGCATCTCCACTTCGCTGCGCTGTTGGCCGTCCCCCAGCAGCGAGGCGACGTTGACGCCCAGATGCTGACCCAGCAGGTCCAGCAGCGCCGCCTCTATGCCCGTCACCACGTGAATGGTGGTGCGCAGATCAAAGGTTTGCAGGCCGCGCCCGCCCGCATCGCGGTCGGCAAAGGTGCTGCGCACGGTATTGAGAATGTTTTTGTACTCGCCCAGCGGCTTGTCCACCACCAGCGGAATGGCATCTTCCAGGGTTTTGCGGATCTTCTCGCCGCCGGGGATTTCGCCAACCCCGGTATGGCCGGAGTTATCTTTTACGATCACGATATTACGGGTGAAGAACGGGGCATGGGCGCCGCTCAGGTTCATCAGCATGCTGTCGTGGCCGGCAACCGGCACGATCTGCATGGAGGTCACAACGGGCGTAGTAAAGGTGCTCATAGCGTAATCCTTTTAATCAGTGGCGACCGAACGCCGGGCGTTTACGGTCAAATGTCCAGCCGGGGATAAGATACTGCATCGGGCCTGCGTCATTGCGCGCGCCCCCTGGCAGCTTCTTATACAGCTCGTGGGCTTTATGGATTTGATCCCAGTCAAGCTCCACGCCAAGCCCCGGCGCATCCGGTACGGCAATCTTGCCGTGCTTAATTTCCAGCGGATTTTTGGTCAGGCGCGCCTCGCCCTCCTGCCAGATCCAGTGGGTGTCGATAGCGGTGGGTGTGCCGGGTGCGGCAGCGCCGACGTGGGTAAACATGGCCAGCGAAATATCAAAGTGGTTGTTAGAGTGGCAGCCCCAGGTCAGGCCCCAGTCGTCGCACAGCTGGGCGACGCGCACCGCGCCGGAGAGCGTCCAGAAGTGGGGATCGGCCAGCGGAATGTCCACCGCGTTCAGCATCACCGCGTGGCCCATTTCACGCCAGTTGGTGGCGATCATATTGGTAGCCACCGGCAGGCCGGTGGCGCGGCGAAACTCTGCCATCACTTCCCGGCCCGAGAAGCCCTGCTCGGCCCCGCAGGGATCTTCCGCGTAGGTCAGGACATCCCCCAGCCCTTTACACAGGGAGATGGCCTCGTCCAGCAGCCAGGCGCCGTTGGGATCGACGGTGATCCGCGCCTCCGGGAAGCGTTTTTTCAGGGCGCGGGCGCTGTCGATCTCCTGCTCGCCCGGCAGTACGCCGCCCTTCAGTTTGAAATCCTTAAAGCCGTAGCGATCCTGCGCCGCCTCGGCCAGGCGCACTACCGCCTCGCCGGAGAGCGCCTCCTGATGGCGCAGCTGATACCAGTCGTGATTGCCCGGCGAGCTTGTCAGATAGGGCAGATCGGTCTTACGGCGATCGCCAATATAGAACAGGTAGCCGAGCACGGTTACCGCATCACGCTGTTTGCCCGGGCCAAGCAGTTCGCAGACCGGCACGTTCAGCGCTTTGCCCAGCAGATCCAGCAGGGCGGCCTCCAGCGCGGCGACGGCGTTGACCCGCAGCTCGAAGGTCCAGGCCCCTTTGCCAAAGGTGTCGAAGTCAGCAGACTGGTTGCCTTTGTGCACCTGCTGCACCACTTTATTCAGGCGGGCGATCTGCTGGCCCACCACCTGTGGGATGGCGTCCACCAGCGTCTGGTAGATCACCTCTCCGCCGGGAGCTTCGCCCACGCCGGTATTGCCGGCGCTGTCGGTCAGCACCACGATATTGCGGGTGAAGTATGCGCTATGCGCCCCACCGATATTAAGCAGCATGCTGTCGTACCCGGCGACGGGGATCACCTGCATATCGGTAACAACGGGAGTAGATTGCGTGGTCATCAGGCGCGCCCTCCTGTCGGTTGCAGTTCAACGCGTTTGATATCGCCCACCAGCACCAGGTAGCTCAGCACCGCCACCAGGGCGTGGATACCCACATAAATCAGCGCGCCGTTAAAGGAGCCGGTAGTGCCGACGATATAGCCAATCGCAATTGGGGTAACGATCCCGGAGATATTGCCGAACATATTGAACAGGCCGCCGCTCAGGCCGCTGATCTCTTTCGGGGCGGTATCCGCCATAACGGCCCACCCCAGCGCGCCAATGCCCTTGCCGAAGAAGGCCATCGCCATAAAGCCGATAATCATCCACTCGGCATCGACATAGTTACAGACTACCATGCTCATGGAGAGCAGCATCCCCAGCACGATGGGCGTTTTGCGGGCGATGTTCAGCGACCCGGTGCGGCGCATCAGCCAGTCGGAGATCACCCCACCCAGCACCCCGCCGATAAAGCCGCAGATCGCCGGGACGGAAGCCACAAAGCCCGCTTTCAGAATCGACATCCCGCGCGCCTGCACCAGATAAACCGGGAACCAGGTGATAAAGAAGTAGGTTAAGGCGTTAATGCAGTACTGTCCCAGGTAAATCCCGATCATCATCCGGGAGCCGATAAGCTGTTTGATCTGCGCCCATTTCTGGCTGAACGGCACTTTAACCTGGTCCTTCTTCTGATCCATGTTGATCAGCGCGCCGCCCTCGGCGATGTACTCCAGCTCTTTTTTATTCACGCCCGGATGCTGGTTTGGCTCGTGGATCACTTTCAGCCAGACGAAGCTGATGACGATCCCAAGCCCGCCCATAAAGAAGAAGACGTGCGACCAGCCCACCTCGTGTGTCAGCCAGCCCATGATCGGGGCGAAGATCACGGTTGCAAAGTATTGCGCCGAGTTAAAAATCGCCACCGCCGTGCCCCTCTCCTGAGCCGGGAACCAGGCGGCAACGATGCGGCTGTTGCCGGGGAAGGACGGCGCCTCGGCCAGCCCTACCAGGAAACGCAGCGTAAAGAGCGCAACGATGATGCCAAAGCCGTTAAAGACATCAACAAAGCCCTGCAGGAGGGTAAACAGGGACCAGATAAAGATGGACCAGAAATAGACGCGTTTGGAGCCGAAGCGGTCAAGCAGCCAGCCGCCGGGGATCTGGCCGATAACATAGGCCCATGAAAATGCGGAGAAAACGTAACCCATACCGACGGGATCGAGCCCGATATCTTTCGCCATTTCCGAACCGGCAATCGACAGGGTGGCGCGGTCGCCGTAGTTAAAGGATGTGACGATAAACAACATCACCACTATCCAGTAGCGAGCATTGGTGCGCTTCTCAGCGCTGCTCGCCGCGTGGCTAAATGTACTCATTGTTGCACTCCTGAATCATAGCTTTTTTCGCTACGTTCATTCTGAACGGCACAACCTGTAGGGTAATCAGAATGACGCGTTAGTGTTCGGCAGTTTTTGTACGTTCAAGGTCATGTTCGCCTTGTTGACTGCTGATTTTGAACTGGCGAGAAAAGTATAAGAAAGGGAGCTGCGCTCCCTCACCGTGCAACACCACAACATTGGCGTCGGGGTTGGAGGTTGTTTATGGCATAAGCCCAACCCGGTGGAAGCAAGTTCACGGAAACGTGGCTTAAGGAGAGTACGGGCGGGCAGAAATCACAGAGTGTGAATCAGGTCGCTTGACGCGCAGAGAAGCCCTCCCGCGACCGGGAGGGAGAGGTTTAGCCGAGCAGCGTGCCCCAGTGTTCAACCCAGGGGTTAGACTCGCTTTCCGGTTCCGGATGTTCGCCGGCATCGATCTGCAGCATCTCGCCCACCCTTTTGGCGCTTTGCTCCTGTAAAAGCGCGTCGAACTTCTTGCCGCCGCCGCAGAAGTTGGCGTAAGAGCTGTCGCCAAGGGCAATAATGCCGTAGCGCATCTCAGGCTGATAGCCGAGCTGGTCTTTAATGGCCTGGAACAGCGGCATGATGCTGTCGGGCAGATCGCCCTGCCCGGTGGTGGAGGTCACGACCAGCGCGAACTGGCCCTGATACTTCTGCCAGTCGGCCAGCTCGGGATCTTCATAAACCGTGGCTTTATGCCCCATTCCCCCCAGAATGGCCTCGGCCTCTTCTGCGACTAACAGCGAGTTGCCGTACATGGTACCGACAAAAATTCCGACCTCTGCCATCTTTTACTCCCTCGAATAATTACGCCTGGTGTTCATCCTGGACGCTGGGGCCGGCAAACTCAACCCTTTCATTTTCGGGGAGTTGTCCACGCCAGCCAAACTGTGACAACGCCTGCATCCAGACCTCATCCAGCCCGGCCCGGATCGTCAACGGCTCGCCGGTAAAGGGGTGGGTCAGGCTTAGCTGGCTGGCATGCAGCATCAGACGGTTGCAGCCAAAATGTTCGGCCGCGCTGCGGTTCTGACGCAGATCGCCGTGCTTGCTGTCGCCGATAATCGGATGGCGAAGATGGGCAAGATGGCGGCGCAGCTGGTGTTTGCGCCCGGTTTTCGGCTCAAGCGCCACCAGACTATAGCGCGTGGTGGGAAATTTGCTGGTGGCCACGGGCATTTCGGCGGTGGCGAGACCGCGATAATCGGTCACCGCCGGCTGCGGGCCTTTGTCCTCGCGGGCGTACTTATCGGCGATTTTATCCAGCTCCTCTACCAGCGGATAGTCGAGGGTAGCCGCGTCCGTCAGCCAGCCGCGCACAATGGCGTGGTAGCTTTTTTGCATCTGATGCTGTTCAAACTGCTGCGACAGCAGGCGGCCCGCCTCGCTCGACAGGCCCATCAGCAGCACGCCGGAGGTGGGTCTGTCGAGCCGGTGAACGGTAAAAACGTGCTGGCCAATCTGGTCGCGCACGGTCTGCATCACCACCACCTTTTCATCGCGATCCAGCCAGCTGCGGTGTACCAGCCAGCCGGAAGGCTTGTTAACCGCAACCAGCCACTCGTCCTGATACAGGATCTCAATCATGCGTCGCCGCCGAACAGGGCGTCCAGCGCCTGCAGCTCCGCCAGCACCACCTCCCGGGAGGGGTGGGCGGCATCCAGCGCCATCTCATAATAGGGGGCGACGGCGAAGGTCTGCGGCAGCGGATGGCCGCCGTCAATCAGGGCATGCATCCGCGGAATAAGCACCCACTGCAGCCACTCAAAGGGGGCCAGGGTGTCGAGGCAGAAAGGTTGGGTGCTGGCAAAGGCCTCGGGCTGCGGCGAGTTGGCCTGCCAGAGCTGTTGCTCGCGCATTAAGGCTTCGAGGGCGTGCAGTTGCGCACGCACGCTTTCGTGACGGGTCATAGAACCTCCACTGAAAATCTGAACGGCGCGCAGCATAGCAGAGACCACGCAGAAATAAAAAAAGGGAGCACTGTATAAACAGTGCTCCCGGTTCGTTTCGCAGCCATCCAGCTACTTTTAGTGCTCCCTGCTCATCCGTGACAACTTTTCCTCTGACCCTGGGGTCTGGTCGTCCGTCTCCACTGCATCCTGCACACATCATCCTGACGTGACTGCCTCATCCCGAGACTTCCTGGTCTTCCTGACCCACCGGACATCCTGACCGGTTCTCGTTCTCCTTCCTGGAGGTGTCCTTCACGCGTCCTGCGTTATCCTTTTGCTTCACTCCTGAAGCCTTCCCTGCAACGCCTTCCCGACGTGTCCTGCTGAGAATACGCCATCATCCTGATGTTCGCTTCTCGTGTCGGCATCCTGTCGACGGACATAGAATCCTCTATTCCGTCTCGTCTTACAAGGCAGGGCGTAAGCCATATTGCTAAGCTGCCTTATGAATAGCAGAGCATGGATAGCGTTAACGTATTGAATCTGCTTCCTTTAAAAGGAAACATAAAAAGCGAAAAGTTTTAACGTAACGGCGATCTCTTACAACCTTTGTAAGAGATCTCTCACAGACACAGTGGTACTCGGGATTACACGACGGGATGAAGCTGGTTGAGGAAATCCGCAAGGGAAGCAGCAAGGGTTGTGCGTTTGCGGGTGCCGAGCGTCTCCTGAATTACCTCGCCGGAGAGGTTACAGACGGAAATGACATCCAGTTCGCTCTCAAGAGTGGCAATGAAAAACGTAGGCGATAGCTTAAGACGTTTCTGCGTCACCAGGTGGCCAATCAGATTTTCCTGCACGCGCTGGTAATCATCTTCGCTCCAGGTTTGCAGCAGCGTCAGCTGTTGTCCCGCGAAGCGAGCGGCCATATCTCCGGCAAACTGTGAGGCATAGAACGCCGGGATCGCAGGTTGTACCACAATGTCCATCGCGCGTTCAATGGCATTTACATTCTGCTCGGCCGTAAAGGGCTGCGGCTGCCAGATTACCGTTCCGCCGGAGGCGGTAATAATGCAGGGAGAGGGGATGCCGTGGTACGCCTCGCTCTGGGGCCAGGTGCCCTTCTCTTCGTGCCAGGCATCGCAATAACGCGTGGTAAATTCGTTTAAGGCAGCAGCAGTCTCTTTATCCACCGGTTTCTCTCTTCACTTAAGCCAGGATACACTCAGGCCATAGTTTAACGTTAAAGCGACGACGAAACATGTCTTACGAAGAAAATCAGGCCCTGAAAGGGCTGACCCTGGGTAAAACCACCGATTACCGCGACCTCTATGATGCCAGCCTGTTACAGGGCGTTCCCCGTAGCCTGAACCGCGATCCGCTTGGCCTGAGCGCCGACGCCTTGCCGTTTCATGGCGGCGATATCTGGACGCTGTACGAACTCTCATGGCTAAACGCGCGCGGCCTCCCTCAGGTGGCGGTGGGTCACGTCGAGCTGGATCACGCCAGCGTCAACCTGGTGGAGTCCAAGAGCTTTAAGCTCTACCTCAACAGCTTTAACCAGACGCGATTTAACAGTTGGGAAGAGGTGCAGCAGACCCTGACGCGCGATCTTAGCGCCTGCGCCCAGGGGAAGGTCTCCGTCGCGCTCTATCGCCTGAATGAGCTGGAGGGCCAGCCCATCGCCCACTTCCACGGCACCTGCATTGATGAGCAGGATATTGCCATCGATAGCTATGAGTTTGACACGGCGTATCTGCACAACGCCGCCAGCGGCAAGGTGGTGGAAGAGACGCTGGTGAGCCATCTGCTGAAATCTAACTGCCTGATCACCCATCAGCCGGACTGGGGCTCGGTACAAATTCAGTATCGCGGGGCCAAAATCGATCGTGAGAAGCTGCTGCGCTACCTGGTCTCTTTCCGCCATCACAACGAGTTCCACGAGCAGTGCGTGGAGCGAATCTTTAATGACATCCTGCGCTTCTGCCAGCCGGAGACGCTCAGCGTCTATGCCCGCTACACCCGCCGCGGCGGCCTGGATATCAATCCGTGGCGCAGTAATACCGACTTTATCCCGGCAACGGGGCGTCTGGTGCGTCAGTAAACTAAACAATTTCACAATAATGCGCGCTCCATTCCGCGCTTTGGGTTGTGAAACGTCATAAGCCAGGGCTATTGTAATCAGCAGGGAAAGACGATAAACGTCCCGTAAGGAGCTCACTTGATTACACATATTAGCCCGCTTGGCTCTATGGATATGTTGTCGCAGCTGGAAGTGGACATGCTGAAAAGCACCGCCAGCAGCGATCTTTATCAACTGTTTCGCAACTGTTCTCTTGCCGTTCTGAACTCCGGCAGCCTGACCGATAACAGCAAAGAGCTGCTGTCCCGCTTTGAGAGTTTCGATATCAACGTGTTGCGCCGGGAACGAGGCGTAAAGCTCGAGCTTATCAATCCGCCGGAAGACGCCTTCGTTGACGGACGCATCATTCGTTCGCTGCAGGCCAACCTCTTTGCGGTGCTGCGCGACATCCTCTTTGTAAACGGCCAAATCCACAACGCCGGGCGCTTCCAGCACCTTAATTTAGAGAGCTCGGCGCATATCACTAACCTGGTGTTTTCGATTCTGCGTAACGCCCGCGCCCTGCACGTGGGCGAAGCCCCGGGGATGGTAGTGTGCTGGGGCGGCCACTCCATTAATGAAACCGAGTATCTGTATGCCCGCCGGGTAGGCACCCAGCTGGGGCTGCGCGAGCTTAACATCTGCACCGGCTGCGGGCCGGGCGCCATGGAAGCCCCGATGAAGGGGGCGGCGGTAGGCCATGCGCAGCAGCGTTATAAAGAGGGGCGCTTTATCGGCATGACCGAGCCGTCAATCATTGCCGCAGAGCCGCCAAACCCGCTGGTGAACGAACTGATCATCATGCCGGATATTGAAAAACGCCTTGAGGCGTTCGTCCGTATCGCCCACGGAATTATTATCTTCCCGGGCGGCGTAGGGACGGCCGAAGAGCTGCTTTACCTGCTGGGGATCCTGATGCACCCGGCCAACCAGAACCAGGTGCTTCCGCTGATCCTTACCGGCCCGAAAGAGAGCGCCGACTACTTCCGCGTGCTGGATGAGTTTATCGTCCACACCCTGGGAGAGGCCGCGCGTCGCCACTACCGCATTATTATTGACGATGCCGCCGAAGTGGCGCGGCAGATGAAAAAAGCGATGCCGCTGGTGAAGGAGAACCGTCGCGAAACCGGGGATGCCTACAGCTTTAACTGGTCGATTCGCATTTCGCCAGACCTGCAGATCCCGTTCGAACCTTCTCACGCCAACATGGCTAACCTGAAGCTGTACCCCGACCAGCCGGTAGAGGTGCTTGCCGCCGACCTGCGCCGCGCCTTCTCGGGCATCGTGGCCGGTAACGTCAAGGAGGTGGGGATCCGCGCCATCGAAGAGTTTGGCCCATACAAGATCCACGGCGACAGCGAAATGATGCGCCGTATGGATGACCTGCTGCAGGGCTTTGTGGCCCAGCACCGTATGAAATTGCCGGGCTCTGCCTACATTCCTTGCTACGAAATCTGCGCCTGACTGCGTTTCGCCCGGCGTAACCGCCGGGCAACCTCTCCCCTCTCTTCTCATCGGGATTAGCACCCCGCGCCGTCTGGCTTGTGTAAGCGCAACATAAAGATATTCGTGGTCAGACCATTACCTGAACTTATGTTTCAGTATTTCTTATGTCTTAGCGCAAACGATTACCCGGCCGTCCTGACCGTAAATTATCGGCCTTAATCAAAACTGTCCGCCAGAAAACGCTAAAAACCCTCATCTTTACAGCGTAAGACACCTATCTTACTGGCAACTCTTTCAGGCCATATGTCGTTAATGGTAGCCTTCGCGCGCGTTAATGCGCCTTGACGTTTTTTTAGCAGATAAATGGTCTATAGATACCCACTTCACAAGTAGATTATTGCAATTGGGATCGCGATCACTGAAGGATTCATAACGAAAATGTATCTTTCCGCCCGAAAATAGTTACGGGCAAAAATTATAAAAAAACCGTCGCTAAACGAATTTCATATTACCGTCAGGCACTTTTTCATCGGATTTGACTAAAAACCTGACAATTCGCTTCCTCCAGGAGATACAGATGGAAACTACTCAAACCAGCACCGTTGCTTCGATTGAATCCCGAAGCGGCTGGCGCAAAACGGATACCATGTGGATGCTTGGCCTGTACGGCACGGCAATCGGCGCTGGTGTGCTGTTCCTTCCAATCAACGCAGGCGTCGGCGGTCTGATTCCGCTGATTATCATGGCCATCATTGCTTTCCCGATGACCTTCTTCGCACACCGCGGCCTCACCCGCTTCGTGCTCTCCGGTAAAAACCCGGGGGAAGACATCACCGAAGTGGTTGAAGAGCACTTCGGCGTAGGCGCAGGTAAACTGATCACCCTGCTCTACTTCTTCGCGATTTACCCGATTCTGCTGGTTTACAGCGTGGCAATCACCAACACCGTTGAAAGCTTCATGGCGCACCAGCTGCACATGACGCCGCCGCCGCGTGCCATTCTCTCCCTGATCCTGATTGTCGGCATGATGACCATCGTGCGCTTCGGCGAGCAGATGATTGTTAAAGCGATGAGCGTACTGGTGTTCCCGTTCGTTGCGGCCCTGATGGTGCTGGCCCTGTACCTGATCCCACAGTGGAACGGTGCGGTGCTGGAAACCCTCTCCCTGGACAGCGCTACTGCTACCGGTAACGGCCTGCTGCTGACGCTGTGGCTGGCGATCCCGGTAATGGTCTTCTCCTTTAACCACTCTCCGATCATCTCCTCCTTCGCGGTAGCGAAGCGTGAAGAGTACGGCGATATGGCCGAGAAGAAGTGCTCCAGCATCCTGGCCCGCGCGCACATCATGATGGTGCTGACCGTTATGTTCTTCGTCTTCAGCTGCGTACTCAGCCTCTCCCCGGCGGATCTGGCGGAGGCGAAAGCCCAGAACATCTCGATTCTCTCTTACCTGGCGAACCACTTTAACGCTCCGGTAATTGCCTGGATGGCGCCGATCATCGCTATCATCGCTATCACTAAATCCTTCCTCGGCCACTACCTGGGCGCGCGTGAAGGCTTTAACGGCATGGTGATCAAATCTCTGCGTGGCAAAGGCAAGAGCATTGAAATCAACAAGCTGAACAAAATCACCGCGCTGTTTATGCTGCTGACCACCTGGGCGGTTGCGACCCTGAACCCGAGCATCCTCGGGATGATCGAAACCCTGGGCGGCCCGGTTATCGCGATGATTCTGTTCCTGATGCCGATGTACGCGATTCAGAAAGTACCGGCGATGCGTAAATACAGCGGCCATATCAGCAACGTCTTCGTTGTGATTATGGGTCTGATTGCCATCTCCGCTATCTTCTACTCTCTGTTTGCCTGATTCCTCCCGCGCCGTCTTTGGACGGCGCACCTTAAGAGTTCCCAGACTGAAAGCCACGGACGCATCATGATTAGCGTATTCGATATTTTCAAAATCGGCATTGGCCCCTCCAGCTCACATACCGTTGGCCCAATGAAAGCCGGTAAACAATTCACGGACGATCTGATTACTCGCGGCATGCTGCACGACGTCACCCGCGTGGTGGTGGACGTGTACGGCTCGCTCTCTCTGACCGGGAAAGGCCACCATACGGACATCGCGATTATCATGGGTCTGGCGGGTAACCTGCCGGATACCGTCGATATCGACGCCATTCCTGCTTTTATTCAGGACGTAAATACCCATGGCCGACTGCTGCTGGCCAACGGCGAGCATGAAGTTGAGTTCCCGGTAGACCACTGCATGAATTTCCATGCGGATAACCTCTCCCTGCACGAAAACGGCATGCGCATTACCGCGCTGGCGGGCGACAAGGTGTTGTACAGCCAGACCTACTACTCCATCGGCGGCGGTTTTATCGTCGACGAAGAACACTTTGGACAGAGCACCAGCGCCCCGGTGGCGGTGCCCTATCCGTACAAATCGGCGGCCGATCTTCAGCGTCACTGCCAGGAGAGCGGGCTCTCCCTCTCGGGCCTGATGATGAAAAACGAGCTGGCGCTGCACAGCAAAGAGGCGCTGGAACAGCACTTTGCCAACGTCTGGGAGGTGATGCGCGGCGGTATCGAGCGCGGCATCACCACCGAAGGCGTGCTGCCGGGTAAACTGCGCGTGCCGCGTCGCGCCGCCGCGCTGCGCCGTATGCTGGTAAGCGCCGATAAAACCACCACCGACCCGATGGCGGTGGTGGACTGGATCAACATGTTCGCGCTGGCGGTTAACGAAGAGAACGCCGCCGGCGGGCGTGTGGTAACCGCCCCGACCAACGGCGCCTGCGGTATCGTTCCGGCCGTGCTGGCTTACTACGATAAGTTTATCCGTGAAGTAAACGCTAACTCATTGGCGCGCTACTTACTGGTCGCCAGCGCCGTTGGCTCGCTTTATAAGATGAACGCCTCTATCTCGGGCGCGGAAGTGGGCTGTCAGGGCGAAGTGGGCGTGGCCTGCTCGATGGCGGCGGCGGGCCTTGCCGAGCTGTTGGGCGGTAGCCCGGCTCAGGTGTGCATTGCGGCAGAGATTGGCATGGAGCATAACCTGGGTCTCACCTGCGACCCGGTCGCCGGCCAGGTACAGGTTCCCTGCATCGAGCGTAACGCTATTGCCTCCGTTAAGGCGGTCAATGCCGCGCGCATGGCTCTGCGCCGGACCAGCGAGCCGCGCGTCTGTCTCGATAAGGTTATCGAAACCATGTACGAGACCGGGAAAGATATGAACGCCAAGTACCGCGAAACCTCCCGCGGCGGCCTGGCGATGAAAATTGTCGCCTGCGACTGACCCGTAGCGCCTCGCTTTTGCGAGGCGCTTTCCCGTTTTGCCCGCCCTTCGTAGTTTCATCCTGCCGACAGTGATACCCTTTAGTCAGAAGATGAAAGGAGATTATCTGTGGCTGTTCATTTGCTTATTGTTGACGCGCTTAACCTGATCCGCCGTATCCATGCGGTACAGGGGACGCCCTGCAAGGATACCTGCCTTCACGCGCTGGAACAGCTGATCCGCCATAGCCAGCCCACGCACGCGGTGGCGGTGTTTGACGACGAGGCGCGCAACCGCGGCTGGCGGCACCAGCGCCTGCCCGATTACAAAGCCGGACGTGCGCCGATGCCCGACGATCTGCACGCGGAAATGCCCGCCATTCGCCGCGCCTTTGAGCAGCGCGGCGTGCCCTGCTGGAACGCCGAGGGGAGCGAGGCCGACGATCTTGCGGCCACCCTGGCGGTAAAGGTCGCGGGCGCCGGCCATCAGGCGACCATCGTCTCTACCGACAAAGGCTATTGCCAGCTGCTCTCTCCCCCCATCCTTATACGGGATTACTTCCAGAAGCGCTGGCTGGATGCGCCCTTTATCGCCAGCGAGTTCGGCGTCTCACCGCAGCAGTTGCCTGACTACTGGGGGCTGGCCGGCATCAGCAGTTCGAAAGTGCCGGGGGTTGCCGGCATCGGGCCGAAAAGCGCAGCGCAGCTGCTCAACGACTTTGGCGATCTGGAAGGGATATACGCCCGCCTGGACGAGGTGCCGGAGAAGTGGCGTAAAAAGCTGGAAATGCATCGGGAGATGGCTTTTATCTGCCGGGAGGTGGCGCGGTTACAGACCGATTTACAGCTGAACGGGAATTTACAGCAGCTGAGGCTGGAGCGGTAGTTGCCCCTCCCCCCTCACCCTAACCCTCTCCCCGCAGGGGAGAGGGGACCGTTAGGTGCGGCCTTGAGGTAAAGAGTGCGGCTCGGATTGGTTTTCTCCCTCTCCCCTATGGGGAGAGGGTCGGGGTGAGGGGGAAAAGACTAGCGCTCGTCGCGACGCCCGCCCACGGCCGCCCACCAGCGACGAATGTGCACCGTTACCTCTTCGCGGTCGTGATACAGCTGGCGCGCCTGAATCACCACGTTAATACCGTTTTGATCCATCTGCTCCTGAATAAAGGCCAGGTTCTGCGACACCTCTTCATAGCGCTTTTTCATCGGCAGCTTCAGGTTAAAGATAGTCTCACGGCACCAGCCGTTCACCAGCCAGGAGGCCATCAGCGCCGCCACTTTTGCCGGTTTCTCTACCATGTCGCACACCATCCAGGAGATGTTGTTGCGGGTTGGACGATAGCGGAAGCCGTCTTCACGCAGCCAGGTCACCTGCCCGGTGTCCATCAGGCTTTGCGCCATCGGGCCGTTATCCACCGAGGCCACCCACATATTGCGTTTCACCAGCTGGTAGGTCCAGCCGCCCGGACAGGCGCCCAGATCGACAGCGTACATGCCGTTTGCCAGACGCTCATCCCACTCATCGGCCGGAATAAAGACGTGGAAGGCCTCTTCCAGCTTCAGCGTCGAGCGGCTCGGCGCATCGGCCGGGAACTTAAGACGCGGAATGCCCATATAGAACGGCGAGTTGTTGTTGGTGAGGGAGTAGCCCGCATAGCAGCAGCCCGGCGCAATAAAGAAGATATGCACCACCGGACGCTTTGGCGTCTCGTAATTTGTAAGCACGCCCGCGTCGCGCAGCGCCGCACGCAGCGGCACGGTGAACTTACGGCAGAACTTCATCAGCTCTTTGCTTTCGTTGGTGTCGGCAACCTCAACGCGCAGTTCGCCGCCCTTCTCAACCACGCCCTGCAGCATACCGACAATAGGGGTGATACGATCTTCCGGCGGCAGATCCTTAAGCAGCTCGCCGGCCACAAACATCTGGCGGGCAAAAATCAGGGAGCTGAACGGCAGCTCGCGCACCAGCTTTTCGGCGTCATCAGGCTGATAACACTCAAAGACCACATAGCCCGAGTTCTCTTTAACCCGGGCAAAGCCAAACACGTCGCGTCTGGCGGCTTTATCGGTGATTTCCGCTGCGCACTCTTTTTCAAAGCCCGGGCGACAATACAAAACAACTTTATTCATGAACAACGCCCTTGCGTTTCAGACGGATAGAACCAATTAACATTAACACCCACCCCACCAGGAAGCAGACGCCGCCGACGGGGGTAACAAACGCCCACAGGCGCAGGTGTGAGAGCGCCAGGCAGTAGAGGCTGCCGCTAAACAGCACGGTGCCCAGCGCGAGGAAAACGCTGCTCCAGTAAAACCAGATGCTGATGCGTCGCTGCATCGCAACGGCCAGACCGAAGATCGCCAGGGTGTGAAACGCCTGATACTCCAGACCCGTCTGGATCCAGCCCATCTCAACCACACCCAGAGATTTACTTAATACATGCGCCCCGAAGGCGCCCAGCGCAACAAAAATAAAGCCACTTACCGCAGCAAAAATCAGCATGAAACGGCTGGTCATGTTCCTGTCCCTAAATCATGCGTGCAGGCACGCGAAGTTATCTATTGCTCATAGCGAAAGCGGAATTTTTCTTGCTCACTGGCCGCTTTCGCCAGGATCCACTGCCGGAAGGCGGCTATTTTACCCAGTTCTGCCTGACTGTCATGACAAACCAGATAAAACGCATTCTTGCTGACCAGAACATCATTAAAAGGGCAGACCAGACGGCCGGCCTCAATTTCGGACTGGGCCATCACGTTGTTGGCCAGCGCCACGCCCTGTCCGTGAATGGCAGCCTGTAACACCATCGCGCTATGGCTAAAGATGGGTCCCTGCTGCACGTTAATATGATTCAGACCCAGCTGACGGGTATAGGTTTGCCAGTCTCGGCGGGACGCATCGTGCAAAAGCGTGTGTTGCGCCAGATTGGCCGGCGACGTTAAGGGCTTGTCGCCCGTAAGTAATAGCGGCGAGCAGACCGGCAACAGATATTCTGCGTATAATTTTTCAACGCGCAAGCCCGGCCAGTTGCCGCGCCCGTAGAAAATCGCCACGTCAACATCATCCGCCAGCTTGTCTTCCTGACGGTCCACCGCCTGGATGCGGACATCGATTCCCGGATAAGCTGAGTTAAAGCTTGTGAGCCTCGGCACCAGCCACTGAATGGCAAAACTGGGCAATAAACTGACCGTCAGCGCCCCTTTGGCACTGCGCGCCTGCAGTTTGCGAGTCGCCTCGGTAAGCTGGGAAAAAATCTCTTTGATATCCTGAAAATAGCTCTGCCCTTCCTCGGTTAAAAGGAGAGAACGGTTGCGTCGGCGGAACAGCTTAAGCCCCAGAAAGTCCTCCAGGGACTTGATTTGGTGACTTACTGCGGCCTGCGTCACAAATAACTCATCGGCCGCACGGGTGAAGCTCAGATGGCGGGCTGCGGCATCAAATACACGTAATGCATTGAGGGGTGGTAATCGCTTGGACATGGCGCTCTGGCTTAGATGTTAACGGTTTTTAACAAACAGGAAACAACAGTTAACCTATTAGTTTTTTTTATCTGAGCCATTATAATTTGTCCGTTGAGGAACTACCAGCAAATACCTATAGTGGCGGCACTTCCTGAGCCGGAACGAAAAGCTGTTTTGGAATGCGTGTTCTGAAGGGGCTTTTGGCTTACGGTTGTGATGTTGTGTTGTTGTGTTTGCAATTGGTCTGCGATTCAGACCACGGTAGGAAAACTACCACCTTTTCACTTCCTGTACATTTACCCTGTCTGTCCATAGTGATTAATGTAGCACCGCCTAATTGCGGTGCTTTTTTTTATCTGCGGTATGCTTACTTGTTCAGTTCAACCATCTCTTTTACGTCAGAGCGGTTAATCTGCTGCTTGTTACCGTTAGCGTCCTTGTAAGAGATCATCCCGGTATCGTTATCGGTCTGCGGCTTGCCTTCAGAAACGATAGAACGACCATCGTTGGTGTGCATTACATAGTTGTTACCAGAACAGGCGCTCAGGGCAAAAGTAAACATACAGGCAGAGATGATTGCAGCAGTCTTTTTCATAATTCTTCTCCTTTAGCAATTAATGCTATTCTTAGCTCGTTTTATGACAGGCACAAACATTCACCTAACACTATTCAGCATAACGTGCTTCGGTTGTTATGCCAGGATAAACAGACAATTCTGATAGAGATCAACCTCCTTGCCCTGCCGTCCAATTTGCGCGACGATCGACTCATGACAATGAGGAGTCCCATGAACGCTTTCAGCCCAGCCCATTTCCGCGCCCAGTTTCCGGCGCTGGCCGACGCCGGCGTCTACCTGGACAGCGCCGCCACGGCGCTTAAGCCGCAGGCGGTGATCGAGGCGACCAACCAGTTTTACAGCCTGAGCGCAGGCAATGTGCACCGCAGCCAGTACGCCGAAGCCCGGCAGCTGACCGCCCGCTATGAAGCGGCCCGGGATCAGGTGGCTAAGCTGCTTAATGCCGAAAACGGCAAGAATATCGTCTGGACGCGCGGCACCACCGAGGCCATTAACATGGTGGCGCAAAGCTATGCGCGCCCCCGCCTGCAGCCGGGCGACGAGATTATCGTCAGCGAAGCCGAGCATCACGCCAATCTGGTGCCCTGGCTGATGGTGGCAGAGCAGACCGGCGCCCGGGTGGTAAAACTGCCGCTGGGACCAGACTGGCTGCCGGACGTGGCCCGTCTGGAGGCGTTCATTACCCCGCGCAGCCGGATCCTCGCCCTTGGCCAGATGTCCAACGTGACGGGCGGCTGCCCGGATCTCGCCCGGGCCATCGCCGTTGCCCACGCGCACAATATAGTAGTGGTGGTGGACGGGGCCCAGGGCGTGGTCCACTTCCCGGCCGATGTCCGGGAGCTGGATATCGACTTCTACGCCTTTTCCGGCCATAAACTTTATGGCCCCACCGGCATCGGCGCCCTGTACGGCAAAGCCGAGCTGCTCCAGGAGATGTCACCCTGGCTGGGCGGCGGAAAAATGATTACCGAAGTGAGCTTCGACGGTTTTAAAACCCAGCCGGTGCCCTACCGTCTGGAGGCGGGGACGCCAAACGTGGCGGGGGTCATCGGCCTGAGCGCCGCGCTGGAGTGGCTCGCTGAGACCGATGTGGCGCAGGCAGAAAGCTGGAGCCGCGGGCTGGCGACCCTTGCAGAAGAGGCGTTAAAAACCCGTCCCGGCTTCCGCTCGTTCCGGGTTCAGGACTCCAGCCTGCTGGCCTTTGATTTTGAGGGCGTGCACCACAGCGATATGGTCACCCTGCTGGCGGGATCGGGCATCGCCCTGCGCGCCGGCCAGCACTGCGCCCAGCCGCTGCTGGCGGCCATGGGGGTGAGCGGTACGCTGCGCGCCTCTTTTGCACCTTACAATACACAACACGACGTCGAGGCGCTGGTCGCCGCAGTCGATCGCGCGCTCGCCTTACTGGGGGATGAATGACAAGCCCAACGCTCGCCGGACACCCGTTCGGCACCGTCATCACGGAAGAGACGTTAAAACAGACTTTTACCCCGCTGACCCAGTGGGAAGACAAATATCGCCAGCTGATCCTGCTGGGCAAACAGCTTCCGGCGCTTTCCGATGAGCTCAAAGCGCAGGCAAAGGAGATCCCGGGCTGTGAGAACCGCGTCTGGCTTGGTTTTACTCAGGCGGGCGATAAGCTGCACTTTTTTGGCGACAGCGAAGGGCGAATCGTTCGCGGCCTGCTGGCGGTGCTGCTGACGGCCATTGAAGGTAAAAGCGCGGCGCAGCTGCTGGCCCACAGCCCGCTCGCGCTCTTTGATGAGCTGGGGTTACGCGCCCAGCTTAGCGCCTCGCGCAGCCAGGGGCTGACCGCGCTTAGCGATGCGGTGCTGGAGGCCGCGCGTCAGGCCTGACGGCTCGCCTTCGCCATCATCTTTTTCAGGGCGTGAGAGACCGCCACAAAGCCAAAGGTGGCGGTCACCATGGTGGCCGCGCCAAAACCGGAGGCGCAATCCATCCTTTTTGGCCCTTCCGCCGTGCTTTTCATCGCGCACACGCTGCCGTCGGCCTGCGGATAGACCAGCGCTTCCGTAGAGAAGACGCAGTCTACGCCCAGCTTGCCTTTACTGTTTTTCACCACCCCGAAATCGCTTTTCAGACGCTCGCGCAGCTTGGCCGCCAGCGGATCCTGGATGGTTTTGGCCAGATCGCTCACCTGGATCTGGGTGGGATCGATCTGCCCGCCCGCGCCGCCGGTAGTCACCAGCGGCACTTTATAGCGCCGGCAGTACGCGATCAGCGCCGCTTTCGGGCGCACGCTGTCGATGGCGTCAATCACGTAGCTGTAGCCCGCGCTCATATACTGCGCCACGTTATCGGCGGTGACGAAATCATCGATCACCGTCACCCGGCACTCCGGATTGATCTGGCGAATACGTTCAGCCATCACCTCCGACTTTGCCAGCCCCACGCTGTCGCGCAGGGCATGGATCTGACGGTTAGTGTTGGTAACGCACACGTCGTCCATATCAATAAGGGTGATGGCCCCGATGCCGGTACGCGCCAGCGCTTCTGCGGCCCAGGAGCCCACGCCGCCAATCCCGACCACACACACATGCGCCCCGGCAAAGAGTTGCAGGGCATTTTCACCGTAAAGACGCGCGGTGCCGCCAAAACGCTGGCGCCAGGCGTCGCTGATTACCACAGACATAAGACCTCAGATGTAAAAAGGGGTGAGAGTTATCCCTCACCCCGGCCCTCTCAGTGAGAGAACGGAAAGCATAGCGTCAGATTATCACATTTAGCCGCTGAAGACGTTGCCTGCGCCGGGTGCGGTCTTCAGCACCCAGACGCGGCCATAGTGGTTATACCAGCCCGCACGGTGCCCCGCATCCGGGCCAATCCCCTGATAGATATCAAAATGCTGGCCTTTAATCGCGCCACCCACGTCCAGCGCCACCATCAGACGCAGCTCATACTGACCGGAAAATTTCCCGTTGTTGTCCAGCGTCGGCACTTCAGCCAGCAGGGTGGTGCCCGGCGGAATAATCGAGCGGTCGGCGGCAACCGATGCGCGGCCAATCAGCGGCACGGCGCTCGACCCTTTCACCGGTGCAAAGTTTTGCGGCTTGAAGAAGACGAATGAAGGGTTCTGCTCCAGCAGTTCGCGCACTTCATATTCGCTGTGTTTTTCGCCCCACTCGCGAATAGCCTGCATCGACATATCTTCGCGCTTCACCTCCCCACGGTCGATCAGCACTTTGCCGATACTGCGGTAGGCGTGGCCGTTCTTGCCGGCGTAGCTAAAGAAGTTCAGCGGGCTGCCGTCGCCAAAGTCGATATAGCCGCTGCCCTGCACGTCCATGATAAAGTTATCCATCAGCGAGTTGCTGTAGGCGAGAATATAGTTGTCGCTCAGGCCACCCGCATAGATTTCGGCACGTGACGGCAGGCGACCGCGTTTTGGCGGCATGCGGTAGATTGGATACTGGAACTCGCCCTGGCGGGTATGGCGCGCCTGCACCACCGGGGTGTAGTAGCCGGTGAACTGAACGTTACCGTAGTTATCGGCCCCTTCCATTTGCCAGGCATCAATACCGTACTGGCGCAGGGTGCGGGTATCGCCCCCTGCGCGCAGCCAGCCCTGCACGGCGTTATAAACGGCGTTCTGGGAGCCGTAGAGGCGCGGGGAGGCGGTACGGATCTGGCTTACCTGCTCAGCAAAATCACCGCCATTGATTGGCGCGCCCACGGCATCGGGCTGATTTACTAAGGAGAAAGGCTGGGTGAACTTCCCGTCTTTATACTGTTGACCGCGATCGGTCGGTTTGGAGGAACAGGCCGCAAGCATAGCTACCAGCGCCCCGGTCATCAGATATTTCGCCCAACGTCCTTTCATCTTATCTCGTCTTTTAGTTGCCCGTTTCTGCGAAATGAAGATAACAAACCGCCGGAGTGATTGAAATGCGATTACATCTCCTGCAACAAACTTTGCGCAGGAAGTAGGCTAAAAAGGCAAAATTGTTTAAAAACCATACCATCAGGGTAATTTTCTCTAAAAAAGGTTGCAACAGAGAGTCAGCGGAGTATAGTGCGCTTCCACGGACGCGGGGTGGAGCAGCCTGGTAGCTCGTCGGGCTCATAACCCGAAGGTCGTCGGTTCAAATCCGGCCCCCGCAACCAATTAAAATTTGATGCAGTACTTTTTACAGAGTAAAAAGACGGACGCGGGGTGGAGCAGCCTGGTAGCTCGTCGGGCTCATAACCCGAAGGTCGTCGGTTCAAATCCGGCCCCCGCAACCAATCAAATTTGAAGAAGTAGAAGTTTTTTGCCAGCAGTTCGAATTACAGCAAGGCGGCGGCGCAGAGAATCTTAGGAGCTTACTGAAGTAAGTGACTAAGATGAGCGAGGAAAGCCAACGCAGAGGTAATTTGAAATGCGCAGCAAAAAAGACGGACGCGGGGTGGAGCAGCCTGGTAGCTCGTCGGGCTCATAACCCGAAGGTCGTCGGTTCAAATCCGGCCCCCGCAACCAATACTTCGAAAAACAATAAACACCCTGACGGGTGTTTTTTTGTATCTGCGATTTGTGGATCTGCCGGGCGTGACCCCGGCCTTCTGCTACTATCCTCTTCTGGCCAGCGTCGCGCTATCCGAGAAATACGCTTTAATTCCTGCCAGTATCGACTCGGCTACCTCCTGCTGGAATTTTGCGGTCTTCAGCTTGCGCTCCTCTTCTACATTACTGATAAAAGCGGTCTCTACCAGAATCGAGGGGATATCCGGCGCCTTCAATACTGCAAACCCGGCCTGCTCCACGCTGTTTTTATGCAGCTTGTTCACGCGCCCCAGCTTGCCCAGCACCGCTTTGCCAAACTTCAGGCTGTCGGTGATGGTGAGCGACTGCACCATATCGAACAGGGCGTGATCCACATAGCGGTCGCCGCTTTTGCTCACGCCGCCGATCAGATCCGAGGCGTTCTGGGTATCGGCGAGATAGCGCGCCGCGGTACTGGTCGCCCCTTTGGTGGAGAGCGCAAACACCGAGGAGCCGCTGGGCTGGCGGCTGGTAAAGGCATCCGCATGGATTGACACAAAGAGATCCGCACGCTGCTTTTGCGCTTTGGCAACGCGCACCTTCAGCGGGATAAAGACATCCTCGTTACGCGTCATATAGGCGCGCATATTGCCTTCCCGGTCGATCAGGGCTTTCAGGCGTCGGGCAATCTGCAAAACCACGTCCTTTTCCCGGGTGCGGTATTTGCCCACTGCCCCGGAGTCTTCGCCGCCATGACCGGGATCGAGCATGATCACAATCGGGCGATCGCGCCCGGCCTTGCCCGGCTGCGGGCCGCTCTGGGCCGGCGGCACCTGCTTATCAAGATCCCCTTTGTTGTAATCCTCCAGCAGCGCCAGCAGCGGATCCTGGATATCGGTCGCGTTGGCCGGATAGAGGTCCATCACCAGGCGCTCCTTAAAGCCGGCTACCGGCGCCAGGGCAAAGAGCTGGGGCTTAACGTTCTGCTTAAGTTCGAACACCATGCGCACGGTTTGCGGATCGAACTGCCCTACCCGCGCGGACTTGATGAAGGGATCGTCGCCGCGGATCTGCGCCGCCATCCCTTTGAGCACGGAATTGAGGTTAACGCCTTCGATATCCACCACCACACGTTCAGGATTGCTGAGTGCAAATTGCTTATATTTCAGCACGCGGTTGGACTCTACCGTCACGCGCGTATAGGTTGATGCCGGCCAGACGCGCACCGCCACTACCTGGCTTGTTGCGGCAAGACCCACCTGGCTGACGCTAAGCAACCACATTGCCCCGGCACCCTGTAACAAGCGACGGCGGCTTAAAGCTGTTTTGGATCCCGACATGCTTCTCCCGAGCAAAGAAATCGAATTTATAATCATTACGTCCAGATTGACCGAAAACTTTAACGAATGATGCATAAACTGTCATCCATAAAAGGGTAAACAATTCCGCACTAAGGCAAATAGCCCGGAAAGATTTCTTCCTTCCGCGCGCAATTTAGGCTTGCACGCGCGGTGATATTCGAATAAAAATACAATAATTACGAATAAAAATTCATTGAGGGTAGTGCCGTGGTGAAGGAGCGTAGAATCGAACTGGTCCAGGGTTTCCGCCATTCTGTTCCCTATATCAACACCCATCGTGGGAAAACCTTTGTCGTGATGCTCGGTGGCGAAGCCATTGAACACGAAAACTTTTCCAGCATCGTCAACGATATCGGCCTGCTGCACAGCTTAGGGATCCGGCTGGTGGTGGTGTATGGCGCGCGCCCGCAGATCGACGCCAATCTGGCGGCCCATCACCATGAGCCCCTCTATCACAAACATACCCGCGTTACCGATGCCAAAACCCTTGAGCTGGTGAAGCAGGCGGCCGGTCTGCTGCAGCTGGATATCACCGCGCGCCTCTCCATGAGCCTGAACAATACGCCCCTGCAGGGGGCGCACATCAACGTGGTGAGCGGTAACTTTATTATTGCCCAGCCGCTGGGGGTGGACGACGGGATAGATTACTGCCACAGCGGGCGCATCCGGCGTATCGACGAAGAGGCGATCCACCGCCAGCTCGACGGCGGCGCCATTGTGCTGCTGGGGCCGGTTGCCGTTTCCGTCACCGGCGAAAGCTTTAACCTCACCTCAGAAGAGATTGCCACCCAGCTGGCGATCAAGCTTAAGGCCGAGAAAATGATCGGCTTCTGCTCATCCCAGGGCGTCACCAACGAGCAGGGGGATATTATCTCCGAGCTGTTCCCCAACGAAGCCCAGGCCCGGGTGGAGTCGCTGGAAGCCCAGGGGGATTATCACTCCGGCACCGTGCGGTTTCTGCGCGGGGCGGTTAAGGCCTGCCGCAGCGGCGTGCGCCGCAGCCACTTAATCAGCTATCAGGAAGACGGTGCGCTGCTGCAGGAGCTCTTCTCCCGCGACGGTATAGGCACGCAAATCGTAATGGAGAGCGCCGAGCAGATCCGCCGCGCTACCATCAACGATATCGGCGGCATTCTGGAGCTGATTCGCCCGCTGGAGCAGCAGGGCATTCTGGTGCGCCGCTCGCGCGAACAGCTGGAGATGGAGATCGATAAATTCACCATTATTCAGCGCGACAATCTCACTATCGCCTGCGCGGCGCTCTACCCTTTCCCGGAAGAGAAAATCGGCGAAATGGCCTGCGTGGCGGTACACCCGGACTACCGCAGCTCGTCGCGCGGCGAGGTGTTGCTGGAGCGTATCGCCGCCCAGGCGCGGCAGAGCGGGCTGGAGAAGCTCTTTGTGCTGACCACCCGCAGCATTCACTGGTTCCAGGAGCGCGGCTTTACGCCGGTGGATATCGACTCTCTGCCGGAGAGTAAGAAAGAGATGTACAACTACCAGCGCCGCTCCAAGGTGCTGATGGCCGATCTTGCCTGACCCTTACAGGCTTTCAAAAATCGCGTTCAGGCCGCTGCGACGCTCGGTGCGGGTGGTAACGGCCTGCGCCAGTACGCTCTCATCGCTGTAAAGCGACAGGCGGCGACGGGCGCGGGTGATGGCGGTATAGACCAGCTCCCGGGTTACTACCGGCGACATCTGCTGGGGCAAAATCAGGGCCGCGTGGTCAAACTCGGATCCCTGGGATTTATGCACCGTCATCGCCCAGGCGGTTTCGTGGTCCGGCAGGCGGCTCGGCTGCACCGACTTCACGCTGCCGTCCGGCATCTGGAACCAGACGCGCAGCCCCTGCCCGCGATCGAGCGCAATGCCGATATCGCCGTTAAACAGCCCAAGCGCGCTGTCGTTGCGCGAAATCATTACCGGACGGCCCTCATACCAGCGCGAATGCGCCTGGCGGGCAATTTTGCGCTTCTGCGCCAGCACCTGCTCCAGCCGCTCGTTCAGCCCCGTTACGCCGAACGGCCCCTCGCGCAGGGCGCACAGCAGCTGAAACTCGCCGAAGGCCTCGATGGCCGCTTCCGGCGCCTGCTGCCGCTCTACCTCCTGCAAATAGCGCTGATACCCCTGCAGGGCATCGTCCAGCATCGCCAGATACTCTTCTCCGCTTTGCAGCTGCTTCTTCTGGATGTCGCTGAACCGGCCATCAAACACGGCGCGCAGCGCCTGGCGGTCGCCGCGGTTGACGGCGGCGGCCAGCTGGCCGATGCCGGAGTCGCTGCCAAAGCGGTAGCTTTTTTGCAGCAGGCACAGGCTGTCACGCAGGGCGCCTGCAACCGGGCTGGGGTTGCCCTCCATCCGACACCCGGTCAGGGCAGAGAGCTCCCGGGCGCGCTGGGCGGTGAACCCCGCGCTGGCCCAGGTGCAGATATCGCCCAGCACCGCCCCCGCCTCCACCGACGCCAGCTGATCGCGATCGCCCAGGAAAATAACCCGCGCATGGGGCGGCAGGGCGTTAATAAGGCGCGACATCATGGTCAGGTCGATCATCGAGGCCTCGTCTACCACCAGCACGTCAAGATGCAGCGGATTGCCGTCATGGTAGCGCAGCCGCTGGCTGCCGGGCTGGGCGCCAAGCAGCCGGTGCAGGGTGCAGGCCTCCGTCGGGAACTGCCGCTGCTGCTCCTCCGTCAGCGGCAGCTGTCGCAGCGCCCCACCGAGGGACTCCGTCAGGCGTGCCGCCGCCTTGCCGGTGGGGGCCGCCAGGCGGATACGGCATTTCTGGTCACCCGCCATCTGGATCAGCGCCGCCAGCAGGCGGGCTACGGTGGTGGTTTTACCGGTTCCCGGACCGCCGGAGATCACCGAGATCCGCCGGGTCAGGGCCACCGCCGCCGCCACTTTCTGCCAGTTGACCTCTTCATCGTTACTGAACAGGCTGTTGAGGATGCGCTGCATCACTTCCCCGTTGTGCGCTAACGGCTTATTAGCCTCGCAGAAAAAGCGGGCGACCGCCTGCTCATAGCGCCACATGCGGTTGAGATAGAGGCGATCGCCGTTAAGGATCATCGGCGTAGGCTGAGCACCGTCGCTGACCGCCGGCGAGTTCAGCAGGATCTGCCGCCAGTCGGGCGCCTCGTCCAGCAGCGCAAAGCAGGCCAGCAGCGGCGCGGGGGTTTTGTTATCGGCCTTCAGGCGCGACAGCGGCAGGCAGACGTGCCCTTCCCCCGCGTCCCGGCTGAGCAGCGCGGCGGCCAGCATCAGCGCCGGCCGATCGTTATCCGCCAGCATCAGGGCAAACTGCAGGTCCAGTCGACGCAGCGCGCGCTGCTCTACCGCCTCAAGTAACTTTTCTCGCATCGTCATTGCATCGCCTCCTCTGTCGTACCGGCAAATAAGTTGTCCATCCGGGAAATTAGCGCCTCTTCAGGCCGGGTGAAGAAGATCCCCGAGCCCGGTGCGCCAGCCTCCACGCCGCGTAAAAACAGATAGATTACTCCGCCAAAATGGCGCTGATAATCGTAATCAGCAATGCGATGGCGCAGGTAGCGGTGCAGCGCCAGGGTGTAGAGCTGGTACTGCAAATCATAACGGTGGGTGCACATGGCGCCGGCCATTGCCTCCCGGGTATAGGCTTCGCGGTTTTCGCCCAGCCAGTTGGATTTGTAATCCAGCAGGTAATAGCGGCCATTGTGCCGGAACACCAGATCGATAAAGCCTTTCAGCATGCCCTGTACCTGGCGAAAATCGAGCGGGGGGCAGGAGGCGGAGAGCGGGTCGTACTCGCGCATTGCCGCATCCAGCGCGCCGGCGGTGAGCGGCCCGGCAATGGGGAGATAAAACTCCATCTCCACCTGCTTCTCTTTTGCCGATAGCCGGTTCAGGGCGATCCCCTCTTCGTTAAGGGGCACCTGTAAAACCTGGGTTATCCAGGCGGTGAGAACCGGCTGCCAGCGGGCGTCGTAGCCCCCTTTTTGCAGCATCTCCAGCACCCACTCCTCAGAGACGGGCTGGGTAAAGTCGATCGCTTCAAACAGGCTGTGTAAAAAGGTGCCCGGCGAGGCGCCGCGCGGGAACTGGTGCGGCGTGAGCTCTGGCTCCTGCGCCACCTCGCCCACCCCTGCGGCATCCACGTCCAGCCGCGGCATCAGATCCAGCGCCTGCGCCTGGCCATGCTGCTGCAGGCCGGAATAGCTGGTGACCCGCCAGTCATCGTACAGCGCCCGGCTGAGCTGGCGCGCCTCCAGCTCCGGCGTTAGGGGCTCCGGCATCTGCCAGCGGGCGCTGTCCGCCACCCCGGCGATTTGCAGGCTGATATGCTCAGAGCAGAGGGCTTCGAGACAGGCACGCAGCCCGGCGGCGTCTTTGGCCTCTCCCTGCTGAACGAGCCGTCCGAGGGCGCTGAGGTGCACGTCGCTCTCGCCGGACTTATCGCCACGGCGGCGGGAAAGCGGCGCTACCCCCAGGCTGCAGTGCCATATGGAGCGGGTCAGGGCCACGTACAGCAGACGGAGATCTTCTGCCAGCCGCTCCGCTTCTGCCAGCTCCACGCTGGTGTCGGCTTTGCTGAGATCGAGCACCGCCTCAAAGGTCTGGCGATCGTGATAAAAGGCCTGGTCCTGCACCCGGTAGTTGGCGATAAAAGGCAGCCACACCAGCGGATACTCCAGCCCCTTGGATTTGTGGATGGTAACGATTTTAACCAGGTGTTTGTCGCTCTCCAGACGCATCTGCTGGCTTGCGGCATTGCTGTCGGGCTCGGCGATATGCTGCGCCAGCCAGCGCACCAGCGCATGTTCGCTCTCCAGCTGCGATCCCGCCTCCTGCAGCAGCTCGCTGATGTGCAGGATATCGGTCAGGCGGCGCTCGCCGCCGGGGGTCGCCAGGATGTTTTCTGCAATCTGCCGCCGGGACATGATATCGCGCAGCATGGCCATTACGCCCCGCTTTTGCCAGCGTTCACGGTAGCGGGTGAACTCCTCTACCGCCGTGTCCCACCGGGCTTCGTCGTTGTTAAGGGTATCGATATCCTGCGCGGTCAGCCCCAGCATGGAGCAGGCCAGCGCGCTGCGCAGGGTACTTTCACGCTCCGGAGCCAGCACCGCCTGCAGCAGCCAGAGCATCTCCTGCGCTTCCAGAGTTTCGAAGACGCTGTCGCGGTTGGAGAGATAGACCGACGGAATGTTCAGCAGCGTCAACGCATCGCGCACCAGCGCCGCCTCCTGACGACTGCGCACCAGCACCGAGATGTCCGATGCCTGCACCGGGCGGGCGTCGCTGCCCCGGTGTAACAGCGCTTCGCCGCGCAGCCCGGCGCTCAGCCAGTCGCGAATTTGCGCCGCGCAGTGCTGGGCCATAAAGCTCTGATAATCGCCGACGCCGCAGACCTCGCCCTCCATCAGCCAGAAGCCCATCGCGGGCTGGGCATGGCCCTGGTATTCAAAGCGCAGGCCGGCGTTTTTAGGCGCCGATTTCACCGCCTGAAACGGGATGTCGCGGAACATAAAGGGATCGTTCATCCGCGAAAAAAGGGTGTTAACGCTCTCCACCATGCCGGGCGCAGAGCGCCAGTTAGTGTCCAGCGTGTAGTGCGCGGTCACTTCGCCGCGCGCTTTCATGTAGGTAAAGATATCCGCGCCGCGAAAGGCGTAGATCGCCTGCTTCGGGTCGCCGATCAGCAGCAGGGCAGTATTCTCCTGCCCCCGCCAGATGCGGCGGAAAATACGGTACTGCTGGGGGTCGGTATCCTGGAATTCATCAATCATCGCCACCGGGAAACGGCTGCGAATGGCGTCGGCCAGCGCCCCGCCGTTTTCACCGTTCAGCGCGGCATCGAGACGGCTGAGCATGTCGTCAAACCCCAGCTCGCCGCGGCGGCGTTTTTCCCGCGCCACCGCCTCGCGGACTTCCGCCAGCGCCCGGGTAATCATCAGATCGTTAAGGGTAAGCGGCTCCGCCAGCAGCTCGTCGATGGCGGAAAATAACGGGTGCTCCGGCACCTGACCGCCGGCTTTGGTACGCTCCGCCAGGAAGGCCTGGGAAAACTTCGCCAGCGCGTCCGGCAGCTGGTAGCTCCTCGTCTCCTCTTCCGCCCAGGCGTTGATTCTTTCGATATATTTGGCCTGGTTACCGCGGTTAAATTTACGCCGGTCGATACCCGAGCTTTCGATAATGGCGTCGATCTCCCCTGCCCCCTGGCACCATTTCTGCTTCATGGCGGCGATGCGGGCGATGATTTTTTCGTGGCGGGAGGCCAGGGTCTCATCCGCGGGCGGCGGGGATTTGATAACCGGGGCTTCACCCTGCAGATAGCGGTCGATAGCGCGCAGCAGCTCCTCCGGCCCCTTCCACAGGTCGTGGACCGCCTGGGCGATATCGCGCGGCAGTGGGTAGCAGTGGCGACGCCAGAAGTCGGCGCAGGCCTGATAGCGCAGTATCGACTCATCCTCGATCAGCTTTTGCTCAAAGAGCATGCCGGATTCAAAGGCGTTAAGGCTCAGCATGCGCTGGCAAAAGCCGTGAATGGTAAAGACGGCGGCTTCGTCCATCTGCCGCTCGGCCAGCAGCAGCCAGGCCGCGGCCTGTTCGCTGTCGGTAATCTCTTCCAGCAGGCGGGCGTAGAGGGGGTTATCGGTGGTTTGACGCAGGCAGGCAATGCGCAGCTCGTGAATGTTGGCCCGGATACGGCCGCGCAGCTCTTCGGTTGCCGCCTCGGTAAAGGTCACCACCAGCAGCTCTTCGACGCTGAGCGGACGGTTAAAAGCGGAACTGCCGCCCAGGCCGAGCAGCAGTCGCAGGTACAGCGCGGCGATGGTGAAGGTCTTTCCGGTTCCCGCTGAGGCCTCAATCAACCGTTCACCCCGTAGCGGCAAACCTAAGGGATCGAGGGACTCAGCGGTATCGGTCATTCTTTCTTACTCCAGGGCATTGATTGCTGCAATTCACTCACGCTGTTCCACACTTTCCAGCCTTTCGGTTGGACATAGTCCACTTTCCCGTTCTGGCTGCCGGAGACCTGCGACAGGAGGGCCATCCCGGTCGGGGCGACCACCGCCTGGTGGAAGAAGTCGGCCACTTTCTGCGGCGTGAGCTGTTTAATCTCGGCCACTACTTTATCACGTGAATCGAAGCGCATATTACCCCGATCGAAATCCTGGCTGATCTTCGACGCTTCTTCACCCAGGGTTTGCGGCGGCTGCGTAATCTGGGCGATGACCGCCTGCTGGATCTGGGCAAACTCTTCCGGCTTCATGGCGCGCAGCTTTGCCTCCGCCTGCGGGAAGAAGGCCTGATAGCGCTGCCACAGGTAGGCCGGCTGTTTATCGCTGCTCTGCAGCAGGAAGCCCAGCCCCCACTGGCGGCCAACGTTCATGGAGAAGGCAAAGACCGCATAGCCCAGCTGCTCCTCGGTACGCAGCTGGCTGTAGAACCACGGCTGCACGATCTGTCCCAGCACCGCGCTGTAGGCGGAGCTGGCAAATTCGCTATAGCCAACCGGCACAAATACCGCCGCCAGCGCGGAGTCGGTGCTGCTGCCGGCTTTTTCAAAAATAACGTTCTGCTGCTTTTCTACCAGCACATCCTGATTGCGGCACCACTCGTTGCCGCTGGCGCCCAGCTGCTGGCGAACGTTCTGCGCCAGGGTTTTCGCCTGCGCTTCGCTCATGTTGCCGACCACCAGGAACTCAGGGCGGGCGTTCGCCTTCAGCGCGGCGCGGTAGTCCATCACCTCTTTCAGGGTGATGGAGGGCAGCAGCGCGCGACGCTCTTCCCGCTGGAAGTAGGGGATCTGCGACAGCATCTGCGCCGGCATAATGGCCTGGTCAAAGGCTTTGCCTTTCTCGGCCGAGTCCATCATCTGGGTATACCAGGACTTGGCCTGCGCCAGCTGATCCTCGGTGGAGGTATAGCTGAAATAGCCGGCCAGCAACGCCTGGAAGAGCTGCGGCAGGCGCTGGGTGTAGCCGTTAGCGTTGAGCATCAGGCCGTTATTGGCGTTGGTGGAGAAGCCGATGCCCCCCACGGCCGCCTTGTTGCTGAGCTCATCCAGCGCGATCCCGGCGAGATAATCGTTCAGGGCAAAGAGCACCTGGTTACGGGCGCTGTTCATGGCCGCCGGGTTGCGTAACACCACGCTGACGTCGGCCTTTGGCTCGCTGGCAAAGTACTGGCTGGGGGTGTACACCACCCGCAACGTCGGCTCGTCGATAATCAGCTTCGGCTGCGGCCAGGCCTTTTCCGGCTTAATCAGGGTGAAATCGTCCGGAATATAGGGGTTCAGCTCCGGCAGCTTAAGCGCGATGGCCGCGGACTTTTGCTGCCAGTCGGCAAAGGTTTTGTCGCCGATTTTATCCACCTGGTAGGGAGCGTTCACGAAGTAGGCCGTCTTGTTATGCGGCTCATCCGGGCTGATATACCAGATACGGGCATTTTGCGGGGTCATCATCGCCAGGCGCGCTTTTACCGCCTGTTCATCGAATTTGTCGGCAATGTTCACCACATCCAGCGTATGTTCAACCGGCACGCGGATCATGGTGTCCGCCAGCCACTCGACATAATCCATATCGCGAGTGATAGAGGGATAGCGGAAGTCGAGGTCCAGCACGTGGGCCAGCTCGTCGAAGTAGCGTTTATCCACCCCTTTCTCACGCAGCAGCGCCAGATAGCTGAAGATAGCGGCCACCACCTCGTCGCGATGGGCAAGGCCTTTATCCGTCAGGGTGGCGGAGATGGCCAGCACCCCGCTGTTGCCATTGACCACGGGATCGGAGTCGGCGCGAATGCCCTCTGCCAGCCCCTGTTTTTGCAGCCAGTCCGAAAGGGTATCCGGGCTGCGGTTGCCAATCAGATAGTTCACCAGCTCGTCGGTTTTGCTGCGAAACTGCGCGGAGTTGTTATCAATGCGAAACTCGACGCGCAGCACCTTGCGCGGCATGGCCGGCACGTAGTGAATGATCACCCCTTTCTGGGCGTCGGTCACCACCGGCACGTCGATTTGCGGCCTGTCGATGTTCTTGTTCGGCACGCGGCCGTAGGTTTCGGCGGCAATTTTCGCCAGCTCCGGTAGCGGCTTATTGCTGTACACCACCGCCTTCATCAGGTTGGCGGAGTAATATTTGTCACGAAACGCGTGCAGGGCATCCAGCACCGGGCTGCCCGGCTTATCGCTCAGGGTCTCAAGGTTACCGCCCGAGAAGCGCGAGCCGGGGTGGGCCGGGTTAATGGTTTCGGCGCTCACCTGCGCCATGCGCATGCCGTCACGGGTGCGGGCCATCGTCAGCTCGGCGTTTACCGCGTTGCGCTCGCGGTCGGCATATTTTTTATCCAGCAGCGGCGAGGCGATAGCGTCCGCAAGGCGATCGACCGCCCCTTCGAGGGCGTCGTTTTCTACCTCAAGATAGAAGGCCGTGCGGTAAGGCGCGGTGCTGGCGTTATGGCTGCCACCGTGCATTTTCAGGAACTCGGCGAGGCTGTCGGGCTGCGGGTAGGTCTTTGAGCCCATCAGGATCATATGTTCAAGGTAGTGGGCAAGACCGGGGTGCGACTCGGGATCCTGCAGGGAACCCACCGGCACCACCAGCGCCGACAGTGACTTTACGGCCTGGGGATCGGAAACCAGCAGCACGACCATCCCGTTATCGAGGCGGATAGCCTGATACTGCCGGGTATCTTTATCGCTTTTACGGATAGTTTCCTGGAGGGGTTGCCAACCGCTGTTCGCCTGAGTGAAGGGTGCCCAGAGGGCGAAAAACATAACAAACGCTTTCAACATGGTGCTGCCTGGCATTCACTACCTCATCATCGCGGACTACATCATTAACACGTTTCGTACCGGACGAGCCGGCATCTCTTTATTTTGTTACATCAGTCCGTGACAAGATGGGCATCATAATGGAATGCCCATAGCTGCGCAATTTTTACCCAGCCGTCAGGACGCATTAAATTTAAACAAAGGTAACAGGTAGCGCTGCGCCTGTTCGGTGATGGCGTCGTAGTATTCCGGCTCAAGGGTTCGCCATAAGCGCTGATACCAGACGTCGTCTCCTTCGCCGCGCACGATCATGTTGCCTTCGTAGGCCTGCAGGAACTTGCTGCGCGCTTTTTGCAGCGAGGCCTCGTCCGTTAACATGACACCCTTTTCGGCGTCGTAACAGGCTTTTACCCACGCCCCCCCACTTTCTGGCAGCAACAGCAGCGGCTGGTTCATGCCCTGCAGGTAGCCATCAACAAGCTGCGCCAGATAGTGCATGGCCTCCCCGGCAGGCAGCGGCGGGAAGCGCCACTCGCCGTCTTTGCGCACAAACAGACGGCTTTCGCCCTCTCCTCCGCTGGCACAGTAGACAAGATGTTCCAGCCAAAGTTGCACTCCCTGCGACACGCTCAGCATCGCCGGGCGCCAGCGCAGCAGGCCGTCCGGCTGAACGTGCTGGAGCCAGCCGGTAAGCTGTACGCCATGACACTCCAGGTCGATTTCGATGCTTTTACCCGGCTGGCGGCATTCGATAACCCGTCCGGCCAGCGCCTGCATCTCCTGGCACTGGGCATCCCAGGCGATCTCACCAAAGGCGCCGTAGGGCAGCTGCCCCGCGGCGCGATAGCGGCGGAACAGGAGCTGCGCGTCCTCCTCATCCACCAGGGCATTCAGCAACTGCTGATTGAGCTGGTAACGGCTTAGCCCATCAAGCGTAAAAGGCTCGGCATCAGGAATTTCGCTCTCTTCAGAACGGAAGTTAACCTGCAGGCGCATCTGGAAAAAGGCCCGCACCGGGTGCGCCCAGAAGCGCTGCAGCTGTTCGAACGCCAGGGTGCTCACCGGCAGCGGCGGCAGCGGCTGGATAAAATCGCTATGGGCGGTCCCGGCTTTTTTGGCAGCCGGCAGCCATTCACGGGCATAGCTCTGCTGCTCGCTCTCCACATAGTTAGTGGGATCGAAAGGCATGCGGCTGTGGCAGCAGGTGATATGGGCCTTGACCCGCCGTTCGCTTTCATCACAATTACGCGCCTCGTCGCCCGGCAGATAGTGGCTCTGGCCGATATAGTCCACCAGCTCCTGCACCAGCACCGACGGGAAACGTTCGCTGTTGTCCTGAATGGAGCGGCCGATATAGCTGATATAGAGCTTTTGCTGGGCCGAGATTAGCGCCTCCAGGAAGAGATAGCGGTCATCGTCGCGACGGCTGCGGTCGCCGCGCCGGGGGCTCTGGCTCATCAAATCAAACCCGAGCGGCGGTAGCGCGCGCGGGTAAACCCCGTCGTTCATCCCCAGCAGGCAAACTACTTTAAAAGGTATTGAGCGCATCGGCATCAGGGTGCAGATATTCACCGGCCCGGCCAGGAAGCGCTGGCTGATGCGCTCCTGATCGAGACGCTGCGTCAGCTCGTCGCGCAGCAGCGAAAGCGGGATCGCTTCGTCATAGTGTGACGCTATCCCCTCTTCAATAATGGCCTGCCACTGCTGTTCAATTAAGGCCATCGCCGCTTCTGTCTCCTGGTCGGGGAGGAAGAAGTCGTTCAACATCTCCCGGCACACCGGCAGCCACGCCTCCAGAGAGCGGGCCTGCATTAGCTCACGGCGCCAGAGATTAAGCTGCATCAGCAGCGAGGCCAGATGCCCCACCAGCTCGGCAATCAGGCCGCTGGACTCATCGTAGGGCAGCACCTCATTCCACTCCCCCTGGCTGCTCTCCATGGCGTAGCCAAGCAGCATGCGCGTAAGGCCAAACTGCCAGGTATGCTGGCCGGTGACCGGCAGTTCAAAATCCTGCACGTTGTCGTCATCCATTCCCCAGCGTACGCCCGATTCGTTAACCCACTGGCGCAGATAGCGCAGCCCCTCTTCGTCGATATCAAACCGGGCGGCCAGCACCGGCACGTCCAGCAGGGCGAGAACGGTCTCCGGCACGAAGCGGCTGTCCGGTAAGGTCAGCAGGCTGATAAAGGCCTGCAGCGCGGGGTGAGACTGGCGCGCCCGACGGTCAGAGATGGCAAAAGGCAGATAGCGATCGCCGCTGGCGCTGCCGAACACCGCCTGGATAAAGGGGCTGTAGCTGTCGATATCGGCAACCATCACCACGATATCCCGCGGTGTCAGGGTTGGGTCCGCTTCCAGCATCGCCAGCAGCCTGTCGTGCAGGACTTCAACTTCCCGCTGCGGGCTGTGGCAAATATTGATGGTGATGCTGCGATCGTCTGGATCGAGGAGGCGCTTTTTATCGCTGCGGGCAAACTCATCGGCGGTGATCCCTGCCACCGCGCGGTTCTCCAGCTCAAGGATATCCAGCTGCACGTTATGCAGCAGGCTGTCTGGCGTAATCTCGGCAAAGGCGTCAACGTCCCCGCCCCCCGTCTCCGTGAGTTCGGAAAGCATATAGATATAGTCGCGCCCCAGCTTGCCCCAGGAGGAGAGCAGCGGGTTAGCCAGGTTTTGCACCCCCTCTTCATCAAACAGCTGCGCCGCCGTCTCGCTGTCCTTGAACAGCGGTACCGAGCCCTCGTCAAAGAGGCGGCGGCGCTGGCGGGTGACCATACGCGCCAGCCAGCGTGCATCCTGAATATCCCCCCAGTAATGCCGGCAGGGATTGGTAAAGAGGATATGAATATCGATGTGCTTACCCAGCGCATCCAGCGCCTTCAGATAGACCGGCGGCAGCGCGGAAATACCGCAGATAAATACCCTTGAAGGCAGGCTTTCCGGGGTCTCAGTGGCGGCCTCCAGCGTGGCGATAAAGCGCTCGTATAGGTTGGCGCGGTGCCACTGGGGCTGGCCGAGCTTTTCTGTATGCTCAACCAGCGCCTTCCAGAGCGGTGCCTGCCAGATTTGCGCCTGGTCCAGGTCGTCAATCAGCTCGCCGGCCTCCCAGCGCGTGAGCCACTCCGGGCGAAAAACCAGATACTGGTCATAGAGATCGGCGGTGCGGGAGGCGAGCTGGAACAGCTTGCGCTTATCGGTGTCATCGTGCAGATAGTGGCGCAGCATGGCGAACTCGTCGCGCGGCAGCATCTCTGGCAGAAGCGACATCAGCTTCCAGCTCATGCTCTGTTTGCTGAACGCGCTCTGCTTAGGGATATCCGGCAGCACGCGCACAAACATCTCCCAGATAAAGCTGGCGGGCAGCGGAAAGTCGATATTGGCGGCGATGCCAAATTTTTGTGACAGAGACATTTGCAACCACTGGGCCATACCGGTGCTCTGAACCAGGATCATCTCAGGTTCAAAGGGATCGTCCAGCCGCTGCTGTTCGACGATGAATTCCATCAGCGCTTCCAGCACATCCAGACGGTTCGAGTGGTAGACCCTTAACATTGCTGCTCCCAACTACTGACTAACCGGGCAGTGCAGGCGCGTCATTTGCCCCTGCCGCCCCGGCGGAGATATAAGTGTTACCGAGATGCTGACACATCCGGCGTGCGTTGTCTGCTCCCGGTTGACCTGCCAGCCTTCGGGTAGCGTTGTGGCGGTGAACTGAGTCTGGCTCCAGGCATGACGCCAGAGAAGGCGGTAGTGGTCCAGCACGACAAACCGGCTGGCCAGCACCCGATGATAACCCGGCAGCGCGGTGACAACCATGACCATTAGCACCATCGCCAGCAGGATTTCAACCATGCTGAAGCCGCGCTGCTTTTCTGCCGTTACTGACACCGCTCCGCCTCCCTGAATGGACAAAAATCGCTCCAGCCGTGTGGCGAAAACAGCACCCTGCCCGCCACCACCTTTCCGAGCCGCCATAAAACGATCTCCTCGCTCCCTGCGCTCAGCAACAGGTCGTCTTTATCCGTTCGCCGCAAACAGGCCCACCAGCGCTCCTGAGTGTGTTGCTGACACTGGCGCGCTTCGGGCGGCTGCCAGGCGAGGGTTCTTGCCCACTCCATCGCCGAATGCGCCGCGGCCTGCTGGCGGATAGCCCGGCTCTCGGCGTTGGTGATAAGCAACAGCGTACTGAGCTGCTGGTTGTATCCCGCCAGCAGCAGGCTGCCAAGGATAAGGATCAGCAGCACCAGCGCCAGCGACGACAGGCCGCGCTGCCGGTTCACAGGTTATATCCCGTCACAGCGTGTCGTGCCTCAAACAGCCGGCTTTGGCTGCCGGGAAAGGTGGCCGAGAGCTCCAGCGTCAGCTCCGGGGCAAAGCCCACCCGCCGGGTTGTATCTACCCGAAAGCGCCTGATGGTTATCCTGCCGGGGTCGGTTATTCTCTCCCACCCGTTTCCGCTGCAGGAGGTGGCGCCACGCAGGGTCTCCAGCGCGCCGGCATTCAGCCGAAAGCCGGTCTGTTCCGCCGCAGCGGACGGAGAGGTTTCCCAGCGGCCGTTGCTGTTTTCATCCCACTGCACAATGACGCAGTCCCCCTGGGGGCTTATCTTTAGCGCGTCGCCCGTACAAGAGCCGGCGCAGTATCCAGCCCGCTGCAAATGCTTCCCGATGCCGGCCAGCCGCAGCCAGATCTCCTCTTCGATCTCCTGCTGCCGGGTCTGGACCAGCATCGCCTGCTGCAGCCCCGGTAAAAAACGCGCCGCGCTGAGCAACATCAAACTGCTTATCGCCATGGCGATTAACACCTCCGTCAACGAAAAACCCTGCTGCGTTACCGGCATGAGAATGCTCCTTTGCCGCTGCACATTCTGATCCGCCCCCAGGAGGAGACGATAATCAGCCACTCCCCCGCCGGGCTTTGCAGGCTCACCCGTCCGGCCCAGGCGGTGTCCCGCAGGCCGTAAAAGCCCAGCGAGGGGGTCAGCTCTTTTACATAAACGTCGGGCCAGCGCGGGATAAACACCCGCGGATCCGCAGACGTACACAGAGGGGTATCTGCGGTTAGCAAGCACCACCCTTTATCCGTCTGTTTTAGCGTCACCACGCGATCGCGATTAGTGCGCCAGGCGTCGTTGCGCAGCATCACGAGGTAGTCACGAACCTGGCGCGCCGTCTGCCAGAGCTGCTGCTGTTGCTGCCAGCTGCGCCAGCCGTACATCCCTGACGCGCTGAGCGTAACGATCAGCGAGACGGCGACCAGGGTTTCAATGAGCGTAAAGCCCTGTTCGGTTTTCATAGCGGCAGTCTGAAGGGTGAAAAATTATTCTGCGAGCAGCGAAGTGATAAATTACGAGGCGGTTTCCGGGCTTTTTGGTTTTTTGCAGAAGATTGCGAACGCTGCGCGGGCAGGCTCGCAAAAGCAAAATCGGGGCAAAAAAAACCGGCACCCTCGGGCGCCGGTTATGTCAGCATGACGATCAGATCGCCACCGGCGCTTTAATACCCGGATGGGGATCGTAGCCTTCGATTTCGAAGTCTTCGAAGCGATAGTCGAAAATGGAGTCTGGCTTACGCTTGATCACCAGCTTCGGCAGCGCGCGCGGCTCGCGGGTTAGCTGCAGATGGGTCTGCTCCATGTGGTTGCTGTACAGATGGGTGTCACCGCCCGTCCAGACGAAATCACCCACTTCCAGATCGCACTGCTGGGCCATCATATGCACCAGCAGCGCGTAGCTGGCGATATTGAACGGCAGGCCGAGGAACACGTCGCAGGAGCGCTGGTAGAGCTGGCAGGAGAGCTTGCCGTCCGCCACATAGAACTGGAAGAAGGCGTGGCACGGGGCCAGCGCCATTTTATCCAGCTCGCCTACGTTCCAGGCCGAAACGATAATCCGGCGTGAATCCGGGTCGTTTTTCAGCTGGTTCATCACGGTGGTGATCTGGTCAATATGGCGGCCATCCGGCGTAGGCCAGGCACGCCACTGTTTGCCGTATACCGGCCCCAGATTGCCGTTCTCATCGGCCCACTCGTCCCAGATGGAGACGTTATTTTCATGCAGATATGCCACGTTGGTATCGCCCTGCAGGAACCAGAGCAGCTCATGAATAATAGAGCGCAAATGGCAACGCTTGGTCGTGACCAGCGGGAAGCCGTCCTGCAGATTGAAGCGCATCTGGTGGCCAAAAATAGAGAGCGTACCGGTACCGGTGCGGTCATTTTTTGGTGTGCCCTCGTCGAGCACTTTTTTCATCAGGTCAAGGTACTGTTTCATGGTTCCTCAGGAGAGCTGCTGCTGTGGGCGACGGCGATAAGCCCAGATCATCATGATGGCACCCGCAACAATCATCGGGATCGAAAGAATCTGGCCCATGCTGATGTACTGCACCCACTCGCCGGTAAACTGCGCGTCCGGCTGGCGGAAGAACTCAACGATGATGCGGAACGCGCCGTAGCCGATCAGGAACAGGCCGGAGACGGCACCCATCGGACGTGGTTTACGGATAAACAGGTTCAGAATGATAAACAGCACGATGCCTTCAAGCACCATCTCGTACAGCTGGGACATATGGCGCGGCAGTACGCCGTAGGTATCGAAAATAGATTGCCACTCCGGATGCGAAGGCAGCAGCGCCATATCTTCCGCGCGGGAAGCCGGAAAGAGCATGGTGAAAGGCACGTTCGGATCGACGCGGCCCCACAGTTCGCCGTTAATGAAGTTGCCCAGGCGCCCTGCCCCCAGACCAAAGGGGATCAGCGGTGCAATAAAATCTGCTACCTGGAAGAAGTGGCGTTTGGTGCGGTAGGCGAAAATGACCATCACCAGGATCACGCCAATCAGGCCGCCGTGGAAGGACATGCCGCCGTCCCAGACGCGGAACAGATAGAGCGGATCGCTGAGGAACACCGGGAAGTTATAGAACAGCACGTAGCCGATACGTCCGCCCAGGAACACCCCGAGGAAGCCAGCATAGAGCAGGTTTTCTACTTCGTTTTTGGTCCAGCCGCTGCCGGGACGGGAGGCGCGACGGCCAGCCAGCCACATGGCAAAGATGAAACCAACCAGATACATCAGTCCGTACCAGTGAAGCGCAACGGGTCCAATTGAAAAAATTACCGGATCGAACTCCGGAAAATGCAGATAGCCACTATTCATCTGTCACCACAGGATCTTGTTATTCCGCCGAAATAAGGTGGAGAGCGGTAAAAATGCACGCCCGGTTTTAGCGGGGGCTCCAGGGTTGCGGATCATAGCATAAGGGAGAGGATGAAGCGGTGCTGAAGTTGTAAAAGATATGTATACCCTCGCGTTGCCGGGAGGGTATTTCCCTTTACCGGCCGCCGCGGATCAGGCCGCCCATGCCGCGGCGCTCCATAAATGCCGCCACCTGATGACGCACTTCCGTCGCCAGCTGGGCTTCAAGGCTGCGCTGCGCCAGCTGTTGCGCCTCTTCATAGCTGATATGGCGCAGCAGATACTTCACGCGCGCCACCGAGCGGCCGTTCATGGAGAGATGGCGGAAGCCGAGACCAATCAGGATCGCCACGCACATAGAGTCACCGGCCATTTCACCGCATAAACGCAGATCAAGACCCAGCCTTTCCGCTTCGCGGGCAATCATCGCCAGCGCGCGCAGCATCGCCGGGTGCAGGCTGTCGTAGATGCTGGCAACCCGGGTATTGTTGCGGTCCACCGCCAGCATGTACTGGGTCAGGTCGTTGGTGCCCACCGAGATGAAGTCCACGCGCGAAGCCAGCTGCGGCAGCATAAAGACCATCGAGGGCACTTCCAGCATCACGCCAATCCGCGGTTTCGGGATCGCATAGCCGATCATCTCTTCTACTTCGCGCCCGGCGCGCTCGATAAGCCGTTTAGCCTCATCGACCTCGTCGATACTGGTGACCATCGGCAGAAGAATGCTGAGGTTGCCGGTGGCCGCATTGGCGCGCAGCATGGCGCGGACCTGGATCAGAAAGATCTCCGGCTGATCGAGAGTGATGCGGATCCCGCGCCAGCCCAGGCAGGGGTTTTCTTCGCTGATGGGCATGTAGGGCAGCTGTTTATCTGCCCCTACATCAAGGGTGCGCAGCGTCACGGGCTTGTCGTTGAACATCTGCAGCATGCCCTGATATTGCGCCACCTGCTCCTCTTCTGACGGGAAGCCGCTTTGCAACATAAAGGGGATTTCGGTGCGGTAGAGGCCGATGCCATCGATGCGGCTGCCGAGCTTCTCTTCATGCTCCGGGCTTAAGCCCGCGTTGAGCATCACTTTAATCCGCTCACCGCTCTTCAGCGCGGCGGGAAGATTAACGTCGTCTTCCGCCAGGCGGCTTAACTCGTTCTCTTCGTTAATGAGCCGCTGATATTCATTGAGGATAACCGGTTCGGGATCGACCAGCAGTTCGCCGCGGTAACCGTCCACCACCAGCGTACGCCGGTGCAGAACGGAGGGCTGAATATCAGCCCCCATCACGGTTGGGATCCCCAGCGCGCGCACCATAATCGCGGCGTGAGAGTTGGCGGCGCCGTCGCGCACCACTATCCCTGCCAGCCTGTCCTGGGGGAGTTCCGCCAGGGTGGTCGCCGAAAGCTCGTCGGCCACCAGCACAAAACGCTCGGGCCAGGCGTTGGCCCCCTGAATGGTGTCATCAAGGTGGAACAGCAGACGCTGTCCCAGGGTGCGCAGATCGCCGGCGCGCTCTTTCAGATAACCATCGGTCAGCGAGGCAAACTGTTCGGCGAATTTCTCAATGATTTTCTTAACGGCCCACTCGGCCACCGAGCCGTTATCCACCTCGTTAAACAGCTCCCGACGCAGGCGGGCATCGGAGAGCAGGTGCGAGTAGAGATCGAAAATGGCGGCGGTCTCTTTCTGCGCCCCCGCTGAAAAACGCTTGCTGTAGCGGCGAAACTCGCTGGCGGCCTCTTCCAGGGCGCCGGTGAGGCGCTCGCGCTCGAGGGCGGTATCCAGCGTAGAGGCTTCGTACACCTGCTCCATTAACGGCAGCGTGGCGTCCATCCACCCTTCGGCAATGGCAACGCCGGGAGAGGCCGGCAGCGCGCGGATACGGGTCTGGCGATACTGGCCAAACAGGGCGGCAAGCTGCGACTGAGAGAGAATGGCGGCCATCTGCGTGGCAAGGGTAACGAGGAAGGACTCTTCGCTTTCGTCGTACTGGCGCAGCTCGCGCTGCTGTACCACCAGCACGCCAAGCAGCTGGCGGCGCTGAATGATAGGCACGCCGAGAAACGCCCGGAAGCGCTCCTCTTTTACGGCGGGGATATATTTAAAGCTGGGATGTTTCTGGGCATCCGCAAGGTTGATAGGCTCTGCCAGACGCCCTACCAGCCCTACGATACCTTCATCAAATGCGAGCGCGACGGTGCGGCCGCGCGGTTTTTTTAACCCGCGGGTCGCCATCAGGTAATAACAGCGCCGGTCATGGTCGGCCAGATAGACCGAACAGACCTCGGTTTCCATCGCAAGACAGATCTCGGTGACCAGAATATCCAGCGCCTCGTTGAGCCGCGGAGCGCTGGCCACCTTTTCGACTATTTCTCGCAGGCGGGTGAGCATAATGTGCGTAGCTTAACCTCTTTTACGTCGCCAGGCAGGTGCGCTTTGCGGCTTAGGAGGGGCCTCCTGAAGCGTCATGACGGCACCTGCAAACTCTTTCATCACCCTGCGGTAAACGTCGCGCTTAAACGACACGACCTGCCGCACAGGATACCAGTAGCTGACCCAGCGCCAGCCATCGAACTCCGGCGTGCTGCTGGTTTGCATATTGATATCCGCATCGCTGCTCACCAATTGCAGAAGAAACCATTTCTGTTTCTGGCCGATACATACCGGCTTTGTGTCCCAACGCACCAAACGTTTCGGTAACTTGTAACGCAACCAGTTGCGGGTCGAAGCAAGAATGCGCACATCCTTGCGGCTCAGGCCAACTTCTTCGAACAGCTCACGATACATCGCCTGCTCTGGCGTCTCGCCGGGGTTAATCCCCCCCTGAGGAAATTGCCAGGAGTGCTGACCATATCGACGGGCCCACATTACCTGCCCCTGACGATTACAAATTACGATTCCGACATTCGGGCGGTAGCCATCGTCATCAATCACCGGACTACCTCAAACTAAACCTTATATATAAATGATTGTTTCACACTCCAGTGAGGCGGTAAACCACTCTCTTTCAGGCCTGTGGACTAATAACAATTGAATAATTCACAAAATTTAGCGGAGTTATGAACAGACACTCGTGATAAGAGGCCATTTTATTCACTTTTTCTGTGGATAGAGTTGTGAAGAAGTATGGAATTACCGATGGACAACCCGGACTGCTCTGAATATTGCCTGAAGAAGCTATTTTAAGAAAACTAAATAATTCATATGCTTGATAGACTAATACAGGGTAATAATAGGAAGAATGTGATTCAGCTCACTCTGAAGATCCTGGCATTGATGAAAGATCGAGCAGCGTCCGTTTTATCCACAGATTGTGCCAATAAGTTAGGCATCTTTTGTCTGAAAATTCGATTTTGCGCCCACGTCAAGGCTGTAAATCGAAACAGTAGTCAGGGTTATCACCAGTTATCCCATTTTTCTGTGGATAACATGGTGTAAGATCCTGTTTATTGCCAGTGACCAGATTTGAACAACCTGTTTAGCTGTGGGAAAATGGCGGCTGAAATTCCGATAAAATCCATATAAATCATGCATCTGTTTTCTGTATAAAAGAAACGGTAAACTGCCCCAGTCCGGTGGAAAACAACCGCTCATTTTTTAACCAAATGGTAACCTATGCCTTCTCTTATGCCGTTAATCTCTCCCCCCGTCAGCGAAGCGCAGTTAATGGATCAGGCGCAGCGGCTGGCGGGCTATTCCCTGGGGGAGCTGGCGGCGCTGGCGGGATTACCTGTTCCGGCGGATCTGAAGCGGGATAAAGGCTGGACCGGCGTGCTGCTGGAGCTGTGGTTGGGTGCCAGCGCGGGCAGCAAACCCGAACAGGATTTCGCCGCCCTCGGCGTAGAACTGAAGACCATCCCCATCGATAGCCGGGGCAGGCCGCTGGAAACCACCTTTGTCTGCGTGGCGCCGCTGACGGGGAATACCGGCATTAGCTGGGAAACCAGCCACGTGCGGCACAAGCTGAAGCGGGTGCTCTGGATGCCGGTTGAGGGGGATCGCGCCATTCCGCTCGCCGAGCGTCGGGTCGGCTCGCCGCTGCTCTGGAGCCCAAACGAGGAAGAGGATCGCCAGCTACGGCTCGACTGGGAAGAACTGATGGATATGATCGTCCTTGGCCAGGTAGAGCGTATTACCGCCCGTCACGGCGAGGTTTTACAGCTGCGTCCGAAAGCGGCCAACAGCAAAGCCCTCACCGAGGCCATTGGCGCTCACGGGGAGCCGATCCTGACCCTGCCCCGCGGCTTTTACCTGAAAAAGAACTTCACTGGCGCACTGCTGGCACGACACTTTTTTCTCAAAACCTAGATTTTTATGCGCTTTTTCGTGGTCCAGCCCACAATCCCCTGCTTTTTAAGACTTTACTACTTTTCGGATCGCGCCCGACAGGTTATTACTACACTAATAACACGATGAGCCAGTGAGGGGGTGAAAATGAAAAAGTGGGCAGTAATAATCTCGGCTGTTGGTTTAGCGTTTGCCGTTTCCGGTTGCAGTAGCGACTACGTCATGGCGACCAAAGATGGTCGTATGATTTTGACCGACGGCAAACCCGAAGTCGACGATGATACCGGTCTGGTGAGCTACCGCGATCAGCAGGGTAACTCAATGCAGATCAACCGGGACGAAGTCTCGCAAATCATTGAGCGTTAAGTATTAAGGTCAGCTCCCCGCTGGCCTTTTTGATTTTTCTCTTCCCCTTTTGCTTCCCCTCTGCCATGTTTATATTCCTTTGTCGGGAGGTTCCTGACGCGTCCAATAAGTCACTTTAAGGAAGCCGGCTATGCATTATCACCGTATCCCCCATAGCGCACTGGAAATCAGTCAACTGGGGTTGGGCACGATGACATTTGGTGAACAAAATAGCGAAGCCGATGCCCACGCCCAACTTGACTACGCCGTCAGCCAGGGCATTAACCTGATTGATGTGGCGGAGATGTATCCCGTGCCGCCGCGCCCTGAGACCCAGGGCCTGACCGAAACCTACGTTGGTAACTGGCTGGCGAAACAGGGCAGCCGTGAAAAGCTTGTGCTGGCATCCAAGGTCAGCGGCCCTTCCCGCAACAATGACAGCGGCATTCGCCCGAACCAGAGCCTGGATCGCAAAAATATTCGTGAAGCGCTGGATGCCAGCCTTAAGCGTCTGCAAACCGACTATCTCGATCTCTATCAGGTGCACTGGCCCCAGCGGCCGACCAACTGCTTTGGCAAGCTGGGCTACAGCTGGACCGACAGCGCGCCGGTAGTAACCCTGCTCGAAACCCTGGAAGCCCTGACCGAGTGCCAGCGCGCCGGGAAAATTCGCTATATTGGCGTCTCCAACGAAACCGCCTTCGGCGTGATGCGTTATCTGCACCTGGCCGATAAGCACGACCTGCCGCGCATCGTGACCATTCAGAACCCCTACAGCCTGCTGAACCGCAGCTACGAAGTGGGTCTGGCAGAGGTGAGCCAGTATGAAGGCGTGGAGCTGCTGGCCTATTCGTGCCTGGCGTTCGGAACCCTGACGGGCAAATACCTTAACGGCGCGAAGCCGGCCGGCGCGCGTAATACCCTGTTCAGCCGCTTTACGCGCTATAGCGGCGAGCAGTCGCAAAAGGCCGTGGCGGCCTATGTGGATATCGCTAAACGTCACGGGCTGGATCCGGCCCAGATGGCGCTGGCCTTTGTTCGCCGCCAGCCGTTCGTCGCCAGCACCCTGCTGGGCGCCACCAGCATGGCGCAGCTGCAAACTAACGTCGAAAGCCTGCAGCTTGAACTGAGCGAAGAGGTATTAGCGGAGATTGAGGCGGTGCATCAGGTCTATACCTACCCGGCACCCTGACAAAAGCAAAAAGGCAACGCAAGTTGCCTTTTTTAATGTTTTCTCCCTCTCCCTGTGGGTGTACGGTCCGGGGACATCATGAACACTTGTTCGGGGACATGGTAGACACTTACAACTGAGGCATAAGAACCCGTCTGTGGAGTCGCTTATGCCGTGGGATGCGAGAGATACCATGTCATTACGTACCGAGTTTGTACTGTTCGCCTCGCAGGACGGGGCGAACGTCCGCGAGCTGTGCCGTCACTACGGCATCTCACCTGCCAC
>Ga0209370_1000470_pt1 | contig 54385 bp, 55 predicted proteins | sample AgamicAtPrz_FD_187164 | JGI IMG/M metagenome (GOLD analysis project Ga0209370, IMG submission 187164) | Agave microbial communities from Guanajuato, Mexico - At.P.rz (SPAdes) (version 2) | ecosystem: Host-associated > Plants > Phyllosphere > Phylloplane/Leaf | place: Guanajuato, Mexico...
CTGCCAATTTGATGTAGACAATTTCACCTTTAAAGTGGGCTGAGTCATATTCGGTAAAGTTGCAGGGATTGTTGCCGTTGAATCAATTACCTTTGTAGGTGAAGAGATCAGCTGCCAATATCCTTTATCGCTTACATACATAAACTCATATTGATCGCCTGTTTTAAGCGTTAAAGTCGCTTGGCTATTAATATTGGTATTATTAATTTTTGCAGACCAAGTCGCTGTAGACTTGATAATAATTCTATCCCGATCACTTGCAGTCGTAGGTAAAGTGAAATTGGAAACCCAGTTTCCATCTCCAAATGAAACTTCTGTAAGTGGACTATTAACCGTCGCTAATGACGTTCCAATTTGCTGAACATTTAGCTTCTGAGGCTTTATATATTCAGGAACCCATTTTCCTAAAGCAGAATAATATTTAAACCAATATTCAGAGCCATTTTTTAATGTAAAACTGCTCGGGAATAGTAAATTTGTTTTATCAATGTCCGAACTTGCACTTGCTGTAGAAACAACTTGTACGGTTGTTCCATCACGTACATCACTCAGTAATGCAATGGTTTGTGCCCATTTGTCATTTTGAATGATTACTTTTTGCATAGATGCAGTTGTTAATGGAATGACTTCATAGGTCGCACCATTGGTAGGACTCACTGTCGCTAACTGAGCAATCCATTTATTTTGACTGCTATTAAAGATGAATTGGTAAACATCACCACTATTTATCTTTAATACTTCTAAGGGAATATTCGTATTAGAAGTATCTAAATAGCTACTATAGGCAGCACTAGAACGAATTGTAATTTTGTCCAAATTATTAGCGCTTGTGGGTAAAGTGAGGTTTTTAACCCAATTCCCATTTGCTAGATTAAATTCTAAATCTGAATAACCGGATGGAATTGATCCACTATTATTATTCTGATTTGGTGAAAGTACAGTTGCGGCATATACAAGTGAAGACGCAACAATTGCTCCAATAATCAGTGATGTTTTTAATTTAAAATTCACAGCAGCCTCTTTTATTTGTTTTTAGATTTTCGAATAGCAGGTTAACAAACCATTTTTTTACAGTCAATTTTCGATCAATGCATTTTTCATTAAATTTCAATTACATGACCACTGAATCATTTTGAAATAAAAATATGAACCTTTTTAAAGAATAGTTTATTTACGAGAATTAAATAACCAATTTTTAATATGTAGAAAATATTAAAAAGATATTTAAGGATAAAAAGAAAGGTAGTCTCTCTTTTTATCCTTTAGTTTTAATTTACTTTCTTTGGAAAACTCAACCAGACAAATACAGTTAAAAGGAAGAAACAAATGGCTGAGATGGTAAGCACCCAACTATGTGCATAGCTAAAAGCTTGCTGGGCAACTGCAATTAATTGTCCACCCAAAGGATTTTCAAGATTAGATGCTAATTGCATAGTTTCACCAATCGAAATACTCGCTTTTTCAATTAAGCTTGTCGGAAGCTGTTCTGGCAAAATAATTGAACGACTGTAAAACCAAGACAACATTAATCCAAAAATAGCAACGCCCAAACCAGCGCCAAGCTCATAGGCCATCCCTTCAATAGCACCTGCTGCACTCGCTTTTTGAGGCGGTACAGATGACATAATGGCAGCGGTGGAAGCCAATAAGGCAATTTCAATACTAAAGCCTAAAAAGACCATACATGTCCATGCTAAAAAGTGATCGGTCGAGAAATTAAGCTGAGCAAGCCCCCATAAACTAAATCCACTTATTAAAATACCAACAGTAGATACAAGTCTAAGTCCCCATTTATTTAAACAGATTCCCGCTAGTGGACCACCTAAACTAATTGCAATCATGAATGGGATAATAAACATCGCTGCCTGTAACGGCGAAAACCCATGTACAAACTGCAACTCTTGAGACAAGAGTAATTCGAACCCAACCAAAGCAATCATCGAAACAACAGCCATGACAATGCTGGTAGAAATCACCGGATGTTTAAATAACTCCAAATCAATCATTGGCGTCGTACTTCTTTTTTGGCTTCGAATAAAGTGAATTAAAGTACTTATACCAACCACAAACATCACAACCGTAAGTACCGAGAAGTTATACATCGCCGATTTGATTGAATAGATAAGACTTAAAATTGCTACAACCAAGATTAAAGCTTGCCCTAAGTTAATAGGCTGATCGGTTTTCTCTTGTTGTTTAGGAATGATCATCACGATCATGACCAAAACCACTAAAATAATTGGAATGTTAATGAGGAACACGGCTCCCCAATGAAAATGTTCTAGTACAAAACCACCCACCAATGGACCGAAAGCTGCCCCTCCACCACCTACTGTAGACCAAAGCCCAAGTGCAAAATTTCTCTGCTTTTCTTCGGTAAAAGCATTACGAATGCCAGATAAAGTGGCAGGAATAAGCATAGCTGCCCCTAACCCCAAAACAGCGCGGGAAGCAATTAGGGCGTAGGCAGTTGGAGAAAAAGCAGCAGCTAGCGAACCAACACCAAAAACTGCGGTTCCAATAAATAATAATTTTTTAAATCCAATACGATCACCGAGTGCACCCATTGGCAAAATCAACCCTGCCATAATCAGTGAATAAATATCAATGATCCATAAAAGCTGATTGGCAGTTAAATTCAATGCTGCACTTAAAGATGGTGTTGCAACATGCATCACTGTTGCGTCAATCGTAACTGGTAAATATATAAGGACGATAATTGTCAGGATTAACCATTTCTTTTGCATAACGCTCTTCGATATCCAAAACTTGGACATGTGTTCAAATCATGGTTATTATATACACAACTGGACACTTGTCCAACTTTTAATTTTAATGTAGTTTGTGTCGAATTCAGTCAGGTGAAATAAACATGGCCTATCTTAATCGCGATCAACGCAGAGAAATGATTCTGCAAGCCGCCATGCAAGTTGCTTTGGCTGAAGGTTTTGCAGCCATGACGGTACGTCGAATCGCAACAGAAGCACAAACATCCACAGGACAAGTTCATCATCATTTTTCTTCGGCATCTCATTTAAAAGCTGAAGCTTTTTTAAAGCTGATGGAACAGCTTGATGAAATTGAACAAACCTTAAAAACAACTAGCCAATTTCAAAGGGTCTTCATTTTATTGGGTGCAGAAAACATCGATAGACTTCAGCCCTACCTACGCCTATGGAATGAAGCTGAACTCTTAATTGAACAAGATATTGAAATACGAAAGGCTTATAACCTTGCTATGCAGAGTTGGCACGAAACGATTGTGCAAGCCATCGAATGTGGCAAACAAGAAGGTGAATTTAAAAACACATCCAACTCAACAGACATTGCGTGGCGACTCATTGCCTTTGTCTGCGGATTAGAAGGTATTTATCAACTTGGATTACAAGGTTTAGCTGAAGAAGACTTCAAGCGCCATACCGAAGCGATTATTCGCCTAGAATTATTATAAGTGTTGAGCTGGCATTGCTTACAAATACCAGCTTTAAAATATTAAAATTAGAACCAGCCTTTACGGCCTTTTAAAATTTGGTCGGTACACCGTAAGGCTTCTTGAGTCAGTCCCCATAAACGATAATCGCCCGTTATTGAACCAATCTGGAAGTTATGCGTATAGGCAAAGCTAAGATCACGATCAGGATCGCACCATGCCCCTGAACCGTTGTAGCCAATATGTCCAAAGCCATTTTTAGCGCGTTTACCCATGGTAATAATACGGTGATAGCCTAAACGCCAATTCATCGGAATTGGCATGACACGATCACGTGCATAACTTTGAATGGTACTAAGCTCTCTAAATACTTCTGGACGAATCAATTGCTGCCCATCCCATTCACCTTGATTTGCCAGCATCGCATAAATTTTAGCGAGACTATTTGCAGTAAACGTGCCGTTCGCTGCCGGAATAACAGCTTGTAATCCTTCATCACTAAAGAAACTAAAATGTTTCATTCCTTTTGGAATCATAGCATCCTGAAAATCTTGCGGGTCTTGTCCAGTCCACGTAATCATTTTTTCAGAAAGTGAACTTTTACGGGGTTGAGGCTTTTTAGGTTTTTCAGCTTGCGTAGACGCTGGTTTTTCTGGTTTCGTTTGAATTATTAAACGTGCTACACGATCTAACTCGCTTACAGGCGTTCCAAAGTAAGCACCATCTAACTGCAAAGGTTCAACGAGATATTTTTGCATGAGCTGATCTAAAGATTGACCAGTTGCTTTTTCAAGTACTCCACCCACTAGCCAACCAAATGTTAAAGCTTGATAAGCATTACCCTCTCCTGCAAGGAATCTAGGCTTAGTCGCTGCAATCACATCTAACATATGTGACCAGTCGAGCATTTCTCTCGCACTTTCGATGATATTACGAACATCAAACATGCCGCTTTGATGACTTAGCACATGACGTAAAGTCATTTGCTCTTTTCCATTTTGAGCAAACCCAGGCCAATAGGTCGCAATCGGTTTGTCGTATTCTAAAAAACCTTCACTTACTAAAATATGCGCTAAAGTTGCAAGTACACCTTTACCCGTAGAGTAGCAAACTGCCAAAGTATCGGGTTGCCAAGCTTCATTTTGTGATTGAAGACCGGTGTAGATATCTACAACTTTTTGACCTCTAAAATAAACCGCTAAAGCAGCTCCACCTTGTCCTGTTCTAGCATCTTGAAGACGGCTGAACTGGTGAGCTAAATCAATAAAACGTTCATCTAAAATACCGTGATAGTTATGGGTATCGGCCAGTAAAATTTCTTTAATCACATGAAGTTCCTTGCATTTTTTGTTATTTTGCTCAAAAGCAGCCTAAACATTTGTTCAGGCTGCTGATATTTTTATAATGCTTTTACTGTTCCTGCAACATGCGGTTTTTGTGATTTCGCATTACGAATCAAGAAATCAGTCTTTTTGTCTGCATTGGCAGTTAAAAACTCAACTTTTGATGGCAAGAACATTGGCAACTTAAACCACACATCTGCTTCATAAGCATTTGGTAATTCAAGATTCGCTAAAGCTTTTGCTTTGCTCCACATACCATGAGCAATTGCTTGTTTAAAACCAAATGCTTTTGCTGTGATGGCATGGATATGAATTAAGTTAAAATCACCAGACACTTTTGCGTAACGGCGGCCAGTGTTTTCTAAAATATCCCACTGGGCTTTTGGAACATAAGAAGGTGCTTGTTCTTCTTTAGCTTTCTCACCCACTCTTTTCTCAACTTTTTGGCGAGATAAATAAGTGGTTAAGCCTTCCATCACCACTTCATTGCCAACTTTTGCCGTGGTAATAAAGTCAAACTGAACACCTTTATCATGCGGTTTTAGTTCTCCAAATTTGCATGACAAAGTTAGTTTTTCAGTTACACCAATTGGTCTAGTCTGTTTAATCTGGTTGCGGATATGCACTAAACCTAAAATTGGAAATGGAAAGGCTTCTGCCGTCATCATATGCATTTGCAAACTTTGAGAAAGCACAGCCAAATAAATTGCTGGTACAAAGCCATTATTTTGAAAGCCACATACTTCGTTATACGCTTTGAGATGGTTCTGATCAATTTCTAGAGCATCAACCACATATTCAACTTGCGGTAAGATTTTTGAGCCTTTAGGCTTTTTAAAAATTAAACCTTGTACCACTTTTGGGTAAGCCAATGCCGCTTTTGGTAGCTGGCTAAAATGACGAGTATTCATACCTAACCTTTTATAATTTATAGATTCTTGAATAAAAAAGGGATGCACAAGCACCCCTATTTCGCTAAAAGTGCTTAAGCGCCCAACAAGCTTTGACCACACACACGTACAACGTTGCCATTTACGCCTGTAGAAGCAGTTGATGCAAACCATGCAATCGTTTCTGCTACATCAACAGGTAAACCACCTTGTTGCATCGAGTTCATACGGCGACCAGCTTCACGGATTGCAAATGGAATCGCAGCTGTCATTTGTGTCTCAATAAAACCGGGTGCTACTGCGTTGATGGTAATACCATTTTTTAGAATAGGTGCAGTAAATTTCACTAGGCCAATTACACCTGCTTTTGATGCAGCATAGTTAGTTTGACCAAGGTTGCCCGCAATACCACTAATTGATGATACACAAACAATGCGGCCATTTGCATTTAGACCATCATTTTCTAACAAGTAGTCATTTACGCGTTCAGCAGCAGATAAGTTAATGTTAATTACCAAGTCCCAAAGCTCTGGCTTCATGTTTGCCAAAGTTTTGTCACGAGTAATACCCGCGTTATGAACAATAATATCTAAACCACCTTGTTTTGCAGCAGCAGCCTTAATTTTTTCACCAGCATCGGCAGCGGTAATGTCAATTGCCAATGTAGAGCCACCAATATCAGCAGCTACACGGTCAAGATCAGCTTGTTGCTGTGGTACATCTAAACAAATAACATGCGCGCCGTCACGTGCAAGCACATGTGCGATTGCCTCACCAATACCACGGCTCGCACCAGTTACTAATGCAGTTTTACCAGCAAGCGGTTTTGCCCAATCGACATCAACTACATCTGCTTTAGAAACACGAATTACTTGACCAGACACATAAGCTGAACGTGGAGAAAGTAAGAAACGTAAAGTTGATTCAAGGTTTGCAGCAGCACCTTCATCTACATAGACAACTTGAGCAGTAATACCCTTCTTAAATTCTTTACCTACAGATTTGATAAAGCCTTCAAGTGCACGCTGAGCAATCGCCTGTTTTACAGTTTTTGCAGTTTCAGGTGTTGTACCAATAACAATCACGCGACCAGAAGTCGCAACTTGACGTGCAATCGGGTTAAAGAATTTATAAAGTTCGTTTAACTGTTCTGAGTTTTGGATACCAGACGCATCAAATACCACTGCTTTGAATTTTGATTCTTTATCGCCTGCATTAAATGGGCGTAAATTTAAACCAACTTTTGCAGCTTCTTGCTGTAATGCAACATGATTACCTACATAGCTGTCTGCATGAATATTGCTAAGTACTTGTGCAATCGCACCAGACAATACACTTGACGGCGCTGCGCCAACCAATACTGCACCATTCACTACTGGCTGAGCACTTTCAAAACGCTCTAATACAACAGGTGATGGTAAACCCAGATTTTTGACAACGAATTTACCAATAGGAGATTGTGTAAATGCTTGGTATTGATCAGTCATGATTATTATCTCTCAAAAAAATGATTTTCTACGACAGGCTTCATTATGTTATGAAATGGAGAGGAACAATATGAAAGCGGCCGTTCATTAGAGTCATCCCAAATCATACTTGAGTTCATCTTTTGATGTCTTGACCTGAATGCTATCTACAATGTCATTCGAGTCAATACAGGTCTATTTGAATTGTGTTAAGGTAGCTTATAAGAATATCGTTAATATGCTTGGAAAAGCCTTATGAGCAAACCAACTCAAGAAAATCCAGCAGTCGAAAATTCTGCTCAGGAAAAAGTGTCAAATACATCAAAGCCGGCTTCTAACACGGCTAAGCGTAACAGTACTACTCCTAAAGCAGCAACTAATACTCAAAAAACGACACGTACTCGTTCAACGACTGCACCTGCACGTAGCCCTCGTACTAAGAGTGCCGCTACAGCAACTACTTCTACATCTTCAAATGTAGCTGCAGAACCAAAAGCAACAAAAACCAAAACTTCTGTTCAACAGGATAAAACCATGAGCCAAAACACTGTTCGCCGCGTTGCAATTATTGGTGGCAACCGTATTCCATTTGCACGTTCAAATACTGCTTATTTTAAAGCGTCTAATTCTGACATGCTGACAGCAGCATTAAACGGTTTGGTTGAGCGCTTTAATTTACAAGGTAAGCGTATTGGTGAAGTCGTTGCGGGTGCTGTTTTAAAACATAGCCGTGACTTCAATATGACTCGTGAAGTTGTATTGAGCACAGATCTTGCTCCTGAAACTCCTGCTTATGACATTCAAATTGCTTGTGGTACAGGTCTACAAGCAGCTTTTGTTGTTGCAAACAAAATTGCACTTGGTCAAATTGACGTAGGTATTGCCGGTGGTGTAGACACCACGTCTGATGCACCAATTGCTGTAGGTGATGGTTTACGTAAAGTTTTACTTGAACTCAATGTTGCTAAAACTGGTAAAGACCGTCTTAAAGCTTTAACAAAAATTGATTTTAAAAAGCTTCTTGATGCACCAAGTAACGGTGAACCACGTACTGGCCTTTCAATGGGTGAACATCAAGCAATTACTGCTTTAGAATGGGGTATTACTCGCGAAGCACAAGATGAGTTAGCTGCTAGCAGCCATCAAAAACTTGCTGCTGCTTATGAGCGTGGTTTCTTTGACGACTTAATGACTCCATTCTTAGGTCTTAACCGTGACAACAATTTACGTGCAGACAGCACAGCTGAAAAACTAGCTAAATTAAAACCAGTTTTCGGTAAAGGCGAAACTGCGACAATGACAGCTGGTAACTCAACTCCGTTAACTGACGGTGCTTCTGTTGTCTTGCTTGCTTCTGAAGAATGGGCAAAAGAAAACGGTCATGAAGTTTTAGCTTACCTTTCTTTCTCTGAAACAGCAGCTGTTGACTTCATTGGTAAGAGCGGTCCTAAAGAAGGCTTATTGATGGCTCCTGCTTATGCAGTACCTCGTATGCTTAAACGTGCGAATCTTAAACTTCAAGATTTTGATTTCTACGAAATCCATGAAGCATTCGCATCTCAAGTGTTATCTACTTTGAAAGCTTGGGAAGATGAAAAATTCTGTAAAGAACGTCTTGGTTTAGATGCACCTTTGGGTTCAATCGATCGCTCTAAACTGAACGTAAATGGTTCATCTTTAGGTGCAGGCCATCCATTTGCTGCAACTGGTGGTCGTATCTTAGCTACTGCTGCTAAATTGATTAATCAAAAAGGTTCAGGCCGCGCATTAATCTCGATTTGTACAGCAGGTGGTGAAGGTGTGGTTGCGATTGTAGAAAAATAATTTCTATAATGAACTAACAAAATAAGCACCCTTCTGGGTGCTTATTTCATTTCAATAGATTAGCTTAATGAAGTGATGCTGCTTTAGCATCGGGGAAAAATTTATCTTCAATATGGTCATAGCACCACTGGAAAATAAAGGTATAAACCAAAATACATAAGGTTAAGCCAATATCTAAAATAAATGCATCAATGACACTCATCTGCATCATATAGGCGATCATCGGTACTGTTGCAATCAGCAAGCCACCTTCAAAACCAATCGCATGTAAAATCCGTACAGGGATCGTTCTTTCCCAATTATATTTATGCTCTACTTTTTCGAAATAATGGTTAAAGATCATATTCCAGAAAACTGAAACCACTGCCATAAACACACCGAGTGTTCCGGTCACTTCCATCGGCATATCAAAAATAAAACTTAATGCAATCGCAATGATGACCAATAAAATTCCTTCATAACTGATTGCATGAATGAGTCTTCTCTTGGAAATCAACATTTTTAAATACTCAATAATTACTTGGATAATGTGCATTTTATTTTTATAATATTGATTAATCCAATCAGGTTCTTTCAGTTTTTTTGACAGATGAATATTAATCAAGAACAACTACTCATGTTTCAAGCTGTGATTGAAACTGGCTCTTTTTCTGCAGCAGCCCGTAAACTTGGCAAAGTTCCTTCGGCTGTAAGCATGTCTATTGCCAACTTAGAAATTGATCTGAACTTAACATTATTTGACCGTAAAGGCCGTGAACCTATTCCTACTGACGAAGCACGAGTTTTATATGAAAAGACTTCTCAGCTTTTGATTGAGATGAATCAATGGAAACAACATGCTCATGCATTAAGTACAGGGTTAGAAGCTAATTTAACTATAGTGATTGTCTCTGAACTCTTACATACCAATTGGACAGACTATATTTGTCTTTTAGAGGGCCGTTTTCCAGACCTACAAATTAATATTGTGTCTGCCCCTCAAGAAGATGCACTTCACATGTTATTAGATGGCTCTGCCCAACTTGCACTGATGTTTGAACGCGAGAACTTAGATAATAGAGAACAATTTGTAGAGCTCAAACGTGAGGCTCTAATTCCGGTTATTTCAAATAACCATCCTCTAGCCAGCCAAAATCAGGTTTCTTATGAGCAGATCCTCACTACACGACAAATTGTAGTCGCAAGTCGTGATGAGACTTTAAAGCCTGAATTACTTTTTTCAAAACATTATTGGCGTACAGACAACCACCACTCTGCTTGTTTAATGATTTTACGTAATCTAGGTTGGGGTGTTCTTCCTCAAGAAATGTTTAAAGAAAACCCTGAATTAAAAAACAAACTTAAAGTATTGGATTTATTAGATTTCACTCCACGCTTTGAATATTATGTCGACTTGGTTTGGAGCCGTGAAAGTGAACTCGGTGCGGCTGCCAGATATCTCATTGAGTATATCCGTACGCAACGAATGCAACAGGCACCTTAAAATTATTGCAATTTAGATGCAGAACCTAAACGTTTTTCTTTGAAAGATAACAATTGATATATCGACAGTATGAATAGACTTTGTGCTATAAAGAAAACATAAGATTTATTACTGAAGATGTTGAATATCAATGACTCATACAGCACTTGACCAATTAAAAACATTAACGACCGTTGTTGCCGACAGTAGTGACCTTGATGCAATTCGCAAATTCCGTCCATTAGACGCGACGACTAATCCTTCATTGATTACGGCAGCAGCAGAACAACCAGAAAGTAAAGAGCTCATTGAAGATGCTTATTATCAAGCCAAAGAAGAAGGCTATAGCAATGATGAGTTAATCGAAAGAACCATTGATATTCTAACCGTAAAATTTGGTGTAGAAATTTTAAAACTGATCGAAGGCCGAGTTTCAACAGAAGTGGATGCTGCACTTTCATATGACACTGAAGCAACCATTCAAAAAGCACATGAATTATGTGAACTTTACAAGGATTATGGGATTGATCAGTCACGTATTCTGATTAAAATTGCTTCGACTTGGGAAGGTATTCAAGCTGCTAAAGTATTAGAAGCTGAAGGTATTGCTTGTAACCTCACCCTCCTTTTCGGTTTACATCAAGCTCAAGCATGTGCAGATGCAAAAGTAACTTTAATTTCACCATTTGTAGGTCGTATCTTAGATTGGTACAAAAAAGCTGAAGGTGTAGATGCTTACCCAATCGAAAAAGACCCAGGTGTTGTTTCAGTGAAGAAAATCTATACCTATTACAAACAGCAAAACATTCCAACTCAAGTGATGGGTGCAAGCTTCCGTAGCATCGACCAAGTACTTGGTCTTGCTGGATGTGATTTACTTACGATCTCACCAAGTTTACTTACCCAACTTGAGCAAGATACACGTACAGTTGATGCGGCACTTGATGCCTCTCAAGCAAAACAAGCAGAAGCGTTTGTTCGACCAGCGCAAGATGAACAAAGCTTTAAAGATGAACTTAACCATGACTTAATGGCATTTCAGCTTTTACAAGGTGGTGTTGATGGCTTTATCAAAGCACGTGACCAATTAAGCCTTTTGTTACGTCAGTCTTTTGGAATTGATGCGGAAATAAAATCTTAAAAAACTGCACTTTTCATACAAAATCACCGATTTTTGTTATCATGACAAAAATCGGTTTTTTATTGGGTTTCTCGTGTTCGGCATAACAGACTTAACAACATATATTATTGGTACCTTCCTAATTGTGTTATTGCCCGGACCTAATTCTCTTTATGTGATGTCAATTGCTTCACGTTACGGCATTAAAACCGGATATATGGGTGCATGCGGTATTTTCACCGGCGACCTTATTTTAATGCTGTGTACAGTGCTTGGTGCTGCTTCTTTACTTAAAGCCTTTCCATGGGTATTTGTTATTCTTAAATTAACAGGTGCACTTTATCTTTCTTACTTAGGCTTTAAACTGTTACAAGGCAGTATTCAACGCTGGAAACAACGTAATCAATGTCAACCAGAAATGGCCGATTTACCCGCTTTAGATAAAATTCATCCTTATAAAACAGCACTTAGTATCAGTTTACTCAATCCTAAAGCGATTTTATTTTTCCTCTCTTTCTTTGTTCAATTTGTTGAACCAAACTACGCTTATCCTGCTCTAAGTTTTTTAATTTTAGCGATTATTTTACAGATTATTAGTTTTAGTTATTTAACTGCATTAATCTTCTCTGGCATCAAACTCTCTGCATTTTTTAAAGAGAACCATAAAATTGCAGCGAGCGGAATCTTTTTAGTAGGAATTCTATTTTTTGGGTTTGGTTTAAAACTAGCAACTTCAACGATTTAATCATTTTACCCTATCAGTTTTGTATTAGAAAGTTAAAGCATGATGAGCCATTAAAATGCCAGCATGCCATCTGTTTTAACTTCATTCAGCACAAAAAATGTTCTGACTTGTCTTACTCCGGGTAAAGCAATAATCTTTTCACTATGAAATCGATTAAATGCAGCTAGATCTTTAACACGGATTTTGAGAAAATAATCGACTTCCCCCGCGACCAAATAACATTCTAAAACATTTTCCAAATCACCCGATGCTTGTTCAAAAGCCTGAAAGCTATCAGGAGTTGAACGATCCAAAACTACACCGACTAGCACCACAGTACCACGTTGAACGGTATTGGGATTAATCCGAGCACGAACATCCAAGATGGCCCCAATCTTAAAAAGGCGCTGAGTATGATTCCAACAAGATGATGTACTAATGCCTACAAGTTTTGCCAACTCAGCATTACTTAAACGTCCATTTTCTTGTAAAGCACGCATAATTTTCAGTTCAAGTGGTGTCAAATTTTCAGCTTGCTCTTCCATAAAATAATATCCCAAATTAATTATTCGTTCCGAAATAAATAATATCATTATTCAATATTTTAAAAATATTATTTCTTTTTTAGGTTAAAAATAGAAAGCACCTTCTTAAAAAAAATTGTTAAATTCACCCCAACTGGAAGCAATGGCAGAAGCCTATAAACTTTTCTTGGATTTAGAACACGTATTATGCAAAAGATTCTTCAAGATTTTTCAATTCCGGCAGTATTTGCTGGCTTTATTACTTTTTTAATCGGTATTAGTGTTTCGGCCGTTTTAGTTATTCAAGCGGCTCAAATTTTAGGTGCTTCACCTGAACAGATTACCTCCTGGTTTTGGGCCTTAGGTTTAGGAATTGGCTTTTCGGGACTCATTCTTTCTTGGAAATTTAAGTATCCCGTAGCGACTTCATGGTCAACCGCTGGTCTTGCTTTAATTATGGCAACAGGCAGTGGATATAGTTTAAATGAAGCGATTGGTGCTTTTTTAGTGGGTGGTTTACTCACTGCTATTTTGGGCTTTTCAGGTATTTTTCAAAAAGCTTTGTCATATATTCCTCAAAGCTTAACCAGTGCCATGCTTGCTGGGGTCTTACTCAAATTTGGTATCTCACTTTTCGCAAGTTTACAAAATGATTGGGCATTTATTTTGTCCTTACTTAGCATATATGTCATTACAAAAAGATTGTGGCCGCGTTACAGCATTGTATTTACCGCAATTGCAGGAATTGCCCTCTGCCCCGTTTTTTTAGAATTTCATATGCCTACACTTCAGTGGTCTTTAGCAAAGCCTGTTTGGATTAGTCCAGACTTTAGTTGGTCGGCACTGTTGGGCTTAGCTTTACCACTGTTTGTGATTAATATGGCCTCGCAATATTTACCGGGAATTGCCATGATCAAAAGTTATGGTTACAAACCACACGTTAACCAACTCATTGGCTGGACAGGTTTAACTCAAGCTTTGCTTGCCCCTTTTGGTTGTTACACCGTAAATATTGCTGCCATTAGTGCTGCGGTAAGCTTAGATGATCAAGTTCATCCTGACCCTAACAAACGCTATATTGCTGGCATGAGCTGCGGATTTTTCTACATCTTAATGGGCTTGTTTGCTGCAACACTCACAAGTTTATTGATGTCATTTCCTCATATCTTTATTGTAGCTTTGGCAGGCATTGCTTTACTTGGTACGATTAGCCACAACGTTGCAATTGCCTTTGCTCAAGTTGAAGAACGTGAAGCTGCATTATTTACCTTTTTATGTAGTGCTTCGGGTATTCAATTTTTCGGTATTGGTTCAGCATTTTGGGGATTAATTGTCGGTATCCTTGTATTTGTAATACTTAAATTTAAAACCAAAAGAAACTAATAAAAAGCGTTCATAGCCTGCTATTTTCAATGCTATGGACGCCTTTGCCATAATTCTTATAGCTCTCTGACTACGACTGTTTTTGCCATTTTGTCATGCCAGCCTTGTTTTTTAGAATCAAATGCAACCCAGAAAAGGCCAATGCCAAACACTAAAATTGATGGAATATAGCCAATGTAGCGAATAATACTTTGCATAACAGTGAGCTTATTGCCTGTTTTTTCATCTAAAACTTTTAATCGCATTAAACGTTTTCCAGGTGTTCCCGCAAAATATAACCAACATAAAACTGAATACAAGAAAGGAAATGCATAGTTCACAATAAGATCGAACAAATAATTTTGTGGCTGACTACTTAAGCCAGTAGCAAACACTAAGTCATAATCTCCCCGATAAAAAATCCATGCTGCTGGAATAATTGCTAAAAAAAGAATCAGACTATCAATAATCATTGCACCAAATCTTAACCAGAACCCTGCATACTCATACTTATAAGACATGCTCACCTCACTTTGTTATTGTTTAATAAATCAAAACGTTCTTACAATTTTACTTTTATCCTAAAGGAAACTTTTTTAGTTTTAAATACTTAAATAACTTTAATATTTTCTAATTTTATATTTTATTGTAATTATCTTGATTAAAATAAATCTTAATTTAATATTTTAAAACTGACACTTTTTATGTCAGTTATATTGAAATAGTTTTTCTAGTCAATAAAAATTAAATTAAAAATAAACATTATATTTATTTCCAAAATAAAACATCTATTTTAAACTCATTTTTTAATAGTAATGCTGAAAATAATACACCTAACCCAATAAAAATAAAAAAAACACTTAAACTAAATAGGCCACAAATAATAGCTATAGCACCTAACATAGCTAATATATAGAATATAATTACACTGAATGTTGGCATTTCAATTTATTCCACTACTTAAAATAAAAGCAATTTATTCTATCGAGTTTATAAACGATTGCTGTTTTCAAATGTTGGTTACACTATTAATTTGTATCATCATACAATAATCATGTTATTAAACTTAATTAGTGTTACTTTGTTTTAATAACCAGTGATGCAGTTCACATAAATTTTAACTAATTTCAAAGTAATGCTTTTCAGTTACAAGTTTAATTTTTAAGTTTTTATATAAACGTTCTTTTGAATCTTCGAGTGAAGGAACAACTTTTTCTGCAAATTTATCTTCCGTCATGAGTCTGGCATAAGTTTTGTAGCCAATGATTAATTTTTGGGGTTCTTTACCTGTTTGACGAAACTCTTCAATGAGCTTATTTACCTTCTTTGCTGTTAAATCTGCCATCTTCCTTTCTCCCCCTACATTTACTATTTTGTTATACGGGTTCTATGTGACAGAAATATGAATAGTAATTTTTTGTAATTTTCATGTAAATATTAAAGGCTTACTTCTGTAGTGTAGTCACCCATTTACAGCAAAGCAGAAAATTAACTCAAAATAATGATTTATATTGTTTTTGTTTAATTTCAATTACTTTCAATTGAATAGATGTCTCCAAAGAATGAAATATGTTAATCTTTAATTAATAAAAGCTTCATACATATAACAACTGTAAATAAGAGGAATAACATCATGAATTATCAACATATTATTGTACCAGTAGATGGTTCTGAAATTTCTTTAGCAGCAGCTAGACAGGCAGCCCATATTGCAAAGGCATTTGGTAGTAAATTGACCGCCATTAGTTTGGTTGCGGTAGACCCTTTTAGTGGCGTAGATTTTTATTACATCTCACCTGTTGTAAAAGATTATTTTGTTGAAGCGCGTGCCAATGCAGAAAAAACTCTCGCTAAAGTAAAAGCTTTATGTGCAGAAGAAGGTATTGATGCAGAGACTCAAATTATCCAAGGTGAAATTTCTTCAGATGGTATTTTGAAAGCCGTAGAAGACTTAGGTTCTGATTTGATTGTTATTGGTTCACATGGTCGTAAAGGCTTCCAAAAACTAATATTAGGTAGTTTTGCTCAAGATGTTTTAAATAGCACTAAAATTCAAGTTTTAGTCGTAAAAGAGTAAAACCCTAGAAAGACAAAAGCCCAATCTAATGATTGGGCTTTTTAACAGAATAACTCCTAGAAATTTTACACTTACCTAAAACCTCTATAGAATAGTTCATTATTCCCCCAAATTTTGTGAGTCACGCCAATGAAGTAAGTCTTTTTTCTCATCAATTTTTTCTTTCTTTGATGTGCAAAATAGACTATTTTTGTGATTTACCGTCTCTCCTAAAAATTATCATTATCCTATTTTGTACATCCTGTATTTATGAGGTTCTTTATGACTCAGCAGGCATGTGTAATATCGCAACTTACCTTAGAATTCCCTTCAAAGGTAATATTTAAGCATCTAAATTTTAGTCTTGAATCAAATCAGGTATCTGCACTAATTGGTCGTAATGGCCAAGGTAAATCTTTGCTTATGCAAATGTTAAATGAGACGCTTGCAGCAGATTCAATTTTTATTTCTGGACAAATATCTTGGCATGTGAAGCATGCATATTTACCTCAATTACATCGTTTGACGGCGCTGACCATTGCCGAAGCATTAGATATCTTAGATATTTATCAGGCTTTTAAAAGAGTTGAACAAGGTGATGCTAGCTTTGAAGATTATGATTTATTGGAAGGTAATTGGGACTTACCCACCTTATGGAATACCCTACTAGAAAATGCTGGTTTACCAACAGATTTAGATTTTCCAGTTAAAAATTTAAGTGAAGGTCAAAAAACTAAGTTAGCTTTAAGCTGTTTATTTCTAAAAACAGATCACTATCTATTACTTGATGAGCCTAGCAATCATCTAGATCAGGAATCTAGGCAATGGTTAATTAGTCATTTGAAAAAACACCCAGCAGGTGGACTGATTATTAGCCATGATCGGACTTTATTAAATGAAGTAGACCATATTTATCATTTAAATGAACATGGACTACATCACATCACAGGAAACTATGAAAAATTTTATGAGCAATATCAGTTAAATATTGCTGCTCTGGAGCAATCCATTCAACAAAACCAACGTGAAGTTAAATACATGAAGCAAAAGCAGCATGATGTATTAATGAAAGCTCAAAAACGTGAGCGTGCTGGTAATAAATTAAGAGAATCAAATTCTCAAGCCAAAATTTTGCTCGACTTTAAAAAGGAACAAGCAGGCCAAAGTATTGCCGCTCTACAGACTCAACATCAACGACAAATTTCGAACAGTCAAAATGAATTAAAAGACAAGAAAATCCTTCTTGAAACCGTGAAACCTCAACAGTTTGTATTCCCAACTTTTCAGAAGAAATCAGGTGAAATTCTTCGTATTAAAAAACTTAAACTGAAACATGGAACTCAAAGGCCTATTGATCTCGCTGTAGAAGCTGCTCAAAAAATTCACATAACTGGACAAAATGGCATTGGAAAGTCAACGTTGCTTAAAGCAATTTATGAACAGAACAAGCAGCCATATGAAAGCATTCACTTATCTGTAGGGTGTTTCTATCTCGACCAGAACTTTAGCTTTTTATGTGATGAAATGACGGTGATTGAAAATCTAAGCCACATGAATAGTGAACTTTCAGAAGTGGAGTGGCGGAATTTATTAGGTCAACTCCGAATCCGCGGTGATAAAGGTACACAACTACTGTCTCAGCTAAGTGGTGGTGAAAAACTAAAAGTAGCTTTATTGGCTCTTAGTCAGATAAAACCTACACCTGAACTTCTGTTATTAGATGAACCCGAAAATCACTTAGATATTGAATCTAGGGAATTACTTGCTCATGCAATTCAGAGTTATGAAGGCGCCGTATTACTCATTTCACACGACCCATTGTTTGTAGAAAATTGCGGTATAAGTGAGTCATTTACATTAGCCGAATAGTTTTTTTCAGACTATTGTGCAAATTTACTAGTTCTCATTTGAGAGCTAGTAAATTTTATCAATTCTTATTTTTTTACTTTATTTAAAAGTTCAAGGTCTAAATTATATTTAACAGTTTTATTTTTACGGGCACTATTACGCATTTGATAAACTTGAATAATATAATCACCATCGGCTGGTAAAATTAGCTCTCCTTTAAAACCTACTGTTGAGCCAATCAATAATGCTGTATCTTTACCAGGCTTTGTTCCGGGTGCAAAAAAATTAACATAGGCTAAATTACCAAGGCTATTAATATCAAATTTTAATATTTGACCTTTTTTTGCATAAATTCTATACCGCGCATCATCATAGCCCTGAAATTTTCCAGTTAAATTAGTATGCGGTGAACCTTGTAAAAAATTAACTTTTTCTTCAATATTTTTTGCATAAATAGGAAATGAAGTCGTTGAGATTAATGTTGTTAAAAATAAAGTTTTAATGATTTTTTTCAATTTCCAACCCTCAAAATATTTTTAAATTATTATATTAAAAATAGTTTTATAGAATTTTACTTTATGTATGAATTTAATAAGTAATAGTTGTTTTTTATAAATAGTAACAAATAAGGTATCTCAAAAATTTAATATTATTAATTCTGAGATACTTTTTTTAAAACTTAGAATCGATACCCTACCCCTAAATAGGTAATCAGCGGATCAATATCAACTTTTGTTGTTGCATGTATTAAGCGAGTCCCAGTATTTTGATTAACTACATCAATTTGTGCTTTGTTGTTTAGTTTTGCATAAGATACTGAAGCAACCGTGTACCATGAGTCATTAAAATCATAGGTAAAACCAGCAGTAAAAATAGGAGCTATTGCGTCATCTGTATCGACATTAACCACCATTTTTCCGCTCGACTCTTTTCGATCTAGAGCCGCTCCCGCTTTGCCATCTAAGACATTTTGAATCATATGACCAGCGGAGACTAAATCAGAGTGAATCCCATCATTAAGTTTAATATCATTAAAATGAGCATACATTAAGCCCGCACCAATATAAGGTCTAAACTTATTTACTCCGCTTCTACCAAATTGATATTGCGCTTCTATCGTTGGTGTCCATGCTCGAATAGATGCGGCTTTAGATTTATTTCCCAAGTTAGTAATTGGAATCGCTTGACCTAGAGTAAAACCGTCAGGGAAAAGATATTGAACTAGCCCGTTAGGAGACATGGCGACTCCACTTAATGGTGCTAAGATTTCACCTTTGCCTTTTACATCAACTTTAGGTGGAATTCCGCCAATAAATTGTAAAGACACATTATCATTTAGATAATAGTTAAATGTTAAGCCCAATGTGTCTACATCATCAACTTCTAATCCCGCATCTTGCTGCTGCCAGCTTTCCAATCCCTCAATTCGGGCTGTACCAGCAACATCAGCTAGAATATTCCCCTTACCGTCTGTAAGTTGATCTTGGATTTCGGGTTGAGCTAAAAACTCAGTCAGGGATTCTTTTAAATTCCAAACCTGTCCTCCCATATCAGTCATAGTAGCATTGGGATCAATTGAGTTTAAAAAGCTTGTTGTTGAGATAGTACCGACTTTGGCTACGGACCCATTTTTAACAGCAGTATTAATATTAAACGGGTTGGCTTTACCTTGTGGCATTACATGTAACCATCCAGCAGATACAGAGAATCTTTTAAATCCTTCCGCATAACTCATGCTTGTGATTACAGATAATGAGCTCACTATTGCTATTTTTATTACTCTTTTTTTCATTTTTATTCCATCCTAGAAATATATTGCTGATTTTGCAATATATGTATGGAATATAGCCAAGTTGCCTTTTTTATCAATCAGTATATTTACTAAACAAAATTAATTTAGATAACTCTATCAATTTATAGTACTAATCATTTGAAATAGTTATCTAATTTTTCTGACGAATGGTACAAATAAAGTTAAAAACAATTTAACGTTTGGTAAAATAATAAAAATAAGGCTTATATGAGTTAGCTATCATAATTGAATTACTTAGACTAAAATCTAAATAGATATTTAAATTTCTTTTATGGATATTTCGACAAAAACCAATAAAGAGAACTTATCTAACTGTTAAGCCGTATAGCTAATCAATAAATCTGGAAGAGTTTTTTAATGAATATTATTATTCGTGATGAGCAAGATAAAGATATTGAAGCGATAGAAAAACTAACAAAAGCAGCTTTTGAAAATGCTGAGCACACAAGTCATACCGAACATTTTATTGTTAATAGTTTAAGAACTCATGGTCAACTCACTATTTCTCTAGTGGCAATTGAAGATGGCTCTACTATTGGCCATGTTGCCATTTCACCCGTTCAAATGAGTTCAGGTGAAATAGGTTGGTATGGTTTAGGTCCTATTTCTGTTCACCCCGCTAAACAAGGCCGTGGTATTGGCTCACTCCTCATGAATAAATCATTGGAAAAGTTAAAACAACTCGGAGCACAAGGATGTGTTTTATTAGGTGATCCAAGCTATTACAGCCGATTTGGTTTTAAAAATTATCCTGAGCTAATTCTGCCTGATGTACCGAGTGAGTATTTTCAAGCTCTAACTTTCTCCGGCAATATTCCAAAAGCGAATGTTGTATACCATGAGGCATTTAATGCGACCCAATAATAGAAAGTTATTGCCTTTAAAAGAAAACTCCTAAAAGTAGGAGTTTTCTTTTTACTAACCTGAACACAATTTATGCAAATTAAACTGTTTTATTTAACTCGTTCAATCTGAAAAACTTCAATATCGGTAGGTTTAACTCTATGCTTATCTACCTCTCCAACCACACGGACTTTATCCCCTGCTTTTAACTGTAAAGGCTTCCATAAATCATCATCGATATCAATAATGATGGAACCTGTTGCATCTTTGAGCTCAAAATGATCACCAGCAATATGCTTTACAATGGTTCCTGTTAAAGTTACTCCAGCTTCATCAGCCAAAGTTTTTACTTTAGATACTGTGACTACATTTTTTGTCGCTTCTTTTAATAAAGCAGCATCTGGTTTAGCCATCACAACATTACTACCTAATAAAGCACATCCAGCCAATGCTGTTAAAAGTATTTTTTTCATTACAATTACCTGTTTTATAATAGTCTTAGTTATATAAACAAATTCTTCTAAAGTTATAGATTTAGCTTTTGTGGTTTTTTGTATCTTATTAGAGGCTTTGTTTAAAAAGATAAATTAAAACACGGAATAATTTTATGAGTTCTACTGGTTAACTCTATTTTTCACTTAAAGTTTTTTGTTCAATTTACTCAAGAAAAATTGTCCGTAAGTAAATTGAACTCATTAAAAAAAACTAATTTTTAAACAACAAGCTGTCCTAAATCCATTAAAACATTCATGGCTTCTGTCTCTTCTTCTGTTTGCATAACAATTATTCTGTCATAAGAAATTCCACCAATCTCAATATAAATTTTCGGATGTGGAAGTTGGGGAATATAGACTTTTAGCGGCTGATAAAGAGCAAGAAGATAACCAAATGAATCATAAGGATAATGGTCATTTTTTAATGACTTTTTTATCACGACATAATGGTTCAATATATTTAATATAAAACCATATTCATTTTCAGAGTGAAATTTAGCATCCATACCCACCTCCTTGATTCATTTATATTTTTATAATCAAATTTAAAGGTTAAATTTCTGAACTGATGATATTTAAACAAGTTATTTTAAATATAGAGTTCTATTTAAAATAATGAGTTTCGAATTTAAATATATTTAAAACCTAGTGTACTAGTCAACATATTTTGAACAGTGCCGTTAAAAATAAATATTTTGAGTTACAAATCACACTTTGGTATAAGAATAAAAGATATAAAAAAACCCATCTTACGACGGGCTTTAGAGATTTAACTAGGTTATGAATCCTTATCCATTGAATGTGGAGTCGTGGTTTTATCTTGCTGGTTTGTGTCGTTTTCACCTTGGCAAGCGCTCACACTTAAAGCAATAAAAGCAGCTAAACCTAAGGACGCTATAATTTTTGTCATGTTTCACCTCATGAATTGTTTAGATTAATGAGTTAATAAATACTTTTTATTAGTTTTACGATCAGCATAGGTTTCTAGGCTTTTTTGTAGATTTAACGCAAAAATGTAAAGCTATTTAGATATATCTTAAATTTCAAAACAAAATGTGCAAACAAATATAAGTAGTTCCCCAAAATGTTAAAATCAAACATTAACCGAATGCCGAAGTGTTTTGATGAGTAAGTCATATAAGTGATCTACAGCTTTTGATTCTAAAGATGCCCTACTTCGATAGACAGCGGCCTCCATCGGTTCTAAAGGTCCAAGGCCATGATCAGCCCCCAATATCGTTAAATGCTCGGGTGCACTACACTGTGTGAACACAGCAATTGCTAAACCACTTTCAACTGCTGCAATTTGGCCTGCTAAGCTTGAACTGTTATATACCACACGATAACGGCGTCCTTGTAATGCTAAGGAATTAATCGCACTCTTTTTTGCTTGGCTGGTACTTTCATAAACTGCAATTGGAAGCGGGTCTTCTCGCCAAAGTTCAAATTGTGGAGAGCCTACCCACACCATCGGTTCATGAAATAAAAGTGTGCCTTGACGAGCGTTATCTCTTGAGATTAATGCCAAGTCTATATCCCCACTTTCTACCCGCGGTATTAACGAAGTAGATTGCTCACAGATCAACTCGATTTCAACTCCTCCATAACGTGGCGCAAAACGCTTCAGTACGGGCGTTAAATATTTCGCTGCATAATCATCGGGCACCCCAAGACGTATACGCCCTTTCAGTTCATCTCCGTGAAATGCCATTTGAGCTTCAGCATGCAAGTCAAGAATACGACGTGCATAGCCTAAAAGTAGCTGTCCTTGCGACGTTAATTCAATTTGTCGATGTGTTCGTATTAAAAGTTGGCAATGTAGCGCTTCTTCTAGTTTTTTCAATTGCATGCTAACAGCAGACTGTGAGCGGTATAACTCAGGGGCTGCATTCGATAGTGAACCTGTATCTACTACGGTGACAAAACACTTTAACCAATCGATCTGCAGGTTTTTTAAATTCATGAGGATTTATCTATTCGATTTTCAAATAGTATATAAAAGAATTATGCGCTTTTCTTTATTTGTTGTCTCTCTCATACTGAAATTAGAAGAAGTTAAACCAATTCATTTTTCTTAAAGTAGTTATCCATGAATTGCTTAATGACTAAATAAAGCTTTAATCACTGTACTTAAAAATCATTTTATTACTTCGTATTTCTTAGATATTACGCACTAGGAGGAGGTTTTATGCGCCTAAATAAACAGCTACTCGCATCACAAAGTGCGACATCTATTTTCGTTTTACTTTGGGGAAGTGCCGCGATTTTTACTCGATGGGGACTCGATAATGCCTCACCCATAGCATTATTAATTTTAAGATTTTCCATCGCTTTGACTGTTCTGTTGTTACTTGCGGTTTTCAGAAAAAGGTTCTTACCCAAGCACGGAACTCGAAAGCAAGTTTTACTGACTGGATTGCTCATGATTGCAGGTTATTCAATCTGTTATTTCAAAGCGATGGCTCACGGGGTTACTCCTGGTTTAATGGCAACAATCATGGGAATACAGCCAATCTTGACGCTTTGTCTTCTAGAAAAGAATTTACAAAAAGAAAGGCTATTAGGGCTATTTATTGCTTTAGCTGGACTCATCCTTTTAGTGTGGAAAAGCCTGACTATGTCTTTTATCGCTCCAATCGGCATATGCTTTGCCTTGGCTGCACTGATCTGTATAACGTTTGGCGCCATCATGCAAAAGAATATTCAACAAGCTCCAACTGATATCTTACCGCTCCAATATGTAGTCAGTCTTGTCGTTTGCTTATTTATAGTTCCGTTTGAACATTTTGAAATAACGTGGAATTCACAACTCATTATTTCGGTGTTATTTCTTGGAATTTTAATTTCTGTAGTTGCTCAACTTTTACTTTACCGACTTCTAAGTCAGGGTAATATTGTAAATGTTACAAGCTTGTTTTATTTAGTCCCTGTAGTTACTGCAATTTTAGATTTTCTAATTTTGAAAAATAAGTTGCCACTGGCAGGATTAATTGGAATGATGGCAATTTTAATAGGCTTAATGCTTGTATTTAAAAAGAAATAAATCATTTAAAATTTAGTCTAAAACCCTCGAGTGAGGGCTTTAGAAGGATTAAAAACTAGTCTAAATTTTTCCAATTTTTGCCGATTTGAGCGAGTGCGGGAAGTTCATCACTGTTAAACACATTAGAATTGCGATCAATAGCAAATCGATAGATGGGTACAGAATCAGCTTCTATTTTTTTATAGAAGCTAAAATTTTCAGTAATATGATAATTGCCGGCTTCTGTAGATTTTACAGCCGCTCCTGATGGGATATGGATATAACTTTCACATTCCACTTTAACATTATTTCCGTCAAGATCTTGGTAGGAAAATTTCATATTCTCATCCTTTTTAACTTTTTATGATTGAGAAAAACTTAACATGCTACCTGACTAAATAATGGAAACTTTTTTCAACTAATTGTTTAAGTGTGTATATTTAGTTAAAACCAAAAAAGTTATTTAAGATAAAAATCCTATCCAAATGCTGCTGTCTTCAATCACAATCCCAAAGCATTAAAAGCCCGCTCATCCAGTTCTTTAAGCTCCTCAAGTGTATATAATCGCCCTTCTGGATCAAAAAACTTATCAAAATCGAATTCCCCTTCTTTATATAGTTGATACCTTTTAGGTCCTAGCCACTCTTTTTGAAAGAAATCATCTGTCAATTTAAAAAATTCTTTAAAAGAAGTATTTGCATCTAATTGACCAGTTAATTGTTCACGTTCACTTTTAGGAATATCCTTAAATTTTCTTTCATCCATAATGAAAGCTCGGCTGCCTACGAGCTGACCATCTTCATGTGTTGGAATTAAAATACTACGACAATGAGGATGTAGAGGAGGAACTTTCTTTGTAGGATCATTGATGGTCCAGACACTACTATCAAGTGCAGCACACACTTTAGAGGTTCTTCCATCAAGGACACTTACAAATCTGACATATTCAAACTTTAACTGTTTATAGCTATTTAAATAGGCCTGATTGGATATATGGCTTCGAATTGTACGTACAGTTCGTTCAATATCTGCCTTTGTGCTATTTAATAGTCCATCTTCATATTTAAGGCGTTTAGTACCCTGAATCCTTTGAATAATTTGTTGATTTGTGGCTCCAGTATTAAGGCCATCCCGAATTGCATATTCGACACGTTGACGCGCCACCTCTACAATTTTCAAGAGCAACTCATCTACCAATGCGCCACCTGCTAAAGGAACACGTTTAGCAGCTTTATAGAGCTGTTCACCTTTTAACTCTTTATGTTTACCACCAAAAATTTTTGACATATATCTGGCTTCATAGACAGCCAATGCCACAGCAGAGACGGTAAACGTATCAATGAGTGCATCATTCGTTACATTAAACCATTGAGAAATTAGTGCACGTATCTCTTTTAATAGAGCTGTTGAGTAAAGCCCACCTGCTAGCGCTGTTTTTTCCTTTTCATTTAGTCCATCTAACAAATTACTTAACTTGGTAAGCATGTTAACCGTTTCGGAATTAAATAAATTAAGAAGCTCATTGACCGATCTTGAGGATGCTCGATATAGATAAGCCTGATGTTGAGTCAGAACATCAAAAAGTGATTTCTGGTGAAGATTAACCATAAATTACCTCTACAGAAGTGCCTTTTTTGTTATTTTCTATTTGCCCGTCTTACCTTACATATACGTTATTTATTAATATTTTCAGTATCTCTAGAAGAAGTTATGACTAACAAGTGTAGCTACGTAAAGTTATTTAGCTAACAGCTCATCCTTGTAATTTATGTCTTTATAAAATTGTTTGATGCCTAGACTAAATAGAGTCATTCATACTGACTAACACAGCATTACTCGGAATATTTTTAAGTATTTTCTTTTGTTGTTTTCGCCATTCTTTATGAAATTTTTTATCAGATTGTTCGGAAAAACTGTCTCTATGCTTTTGGCAATCAGTATCTTCTAAATTTGCTGATTGTATACATGGCCAATTGTTTAATTGAGGTGTCAAAACCGCATTACTCAGCAATGAGAGTTCTTCTAATCTAATCAAATTCATATTTATTTACTTCCTTGCTTACATCCGCCCTGATTCTTCAAAATGTTCACTCCAAAGGTTATTTGAATCATTTAACCGCTATTGCTTCGTTCCCAAAGCCAATCTAATCGGGGCTTACACACAAATACCACACACTCCAGAATACAAAGTGCAAGTTTTGTGTCTTGGTTTACTATTGATGTAACTTGCTATATGCCTCAATAAATTAAGTACAAATAGAATAAGTAAGCTATTTAAAGGTTTTCTTCTCTACTCCCCTAAATTCAGTTATACTGTTCTTAGTATGAGATGAGCCTTATATAGTTCATTGGTAGATCAATGAATGACTAAGCCCTTCGCTTTCGAGCAAGGGCTTTTTTAATGCGTATATTCTGAAAAATTTAATTTTAGCTGACTCAGCAATTCAAGCCTCAGTTTGCCTTTACAGAGCAGGTCTGTTAGATTGGTCTTGTTCATCAACTCCTATTGTCGATGAATACTGAAGCCTGATTCGTAGCATCAGGCTTTTTTTATGCCTAAAATTTTATAGATATTGTTCTTTAACTTAATTTCATCTTCTGGCGTCATAATCTAAAAATAGCTGAACTATCTTGCTTTTAACCAAGTACCTACTTCTTTTAGCACCTCAACCAAGACGTTTAATTTCTTGCCATCTTCAGTTAAAGAATACTCAACTTTAACAGGAACTTCCGCAAAAACTTCCCTATTAATAAATCCTTCCTCTTCGAGAAAACGCAATTCCAAAGTTAACATTCTTTGAGAAATATTAGGAATGGCACGTCTTAACTCATTGAAACGCATAGGTCGTTCGATGAGAAATGAAATAATTAACATTCTCCAACGCCCCCCCAATACAGTCATTGCTTCTTCTACAGAACAGCCAGAAATATTATCTTTCATTGATGATATAGGTATAAAAAATATACCTATATAACAAAATAGTGCCTAATTTACAATCTATACCTAGTGATAAATAATAGATTTTTATCACGCAAATGCTGGTCTATATTATGGAATATAAAGAAGTTGCTAAAAAAACGATTAATCATTTGTACTCTGCACATGCCTCAATTCGAAGCTCTGGAATTGATCCACAATTAATAGCTTTAGCTGAGTTATATGTGTCACAAATTAACGGCTGCGCTTACTGCTGTGCTTTTCATGCACAGGAATTACGAGACATGGGTATGAGCCAAGAAGTTATTGATAAAATTCCGGGCTATAAACATTCGAATGTCTTTTCTAAGAAACAACTGCTTGCACTCGAACTTGCAGAAGCAGTCACTTTTTTATCTGAAAAAATTGAAACTGTAAAAGCTCACTTAGCAGAGTATTTCAGTGAAAGAGAGATTGTAGAGTTAACGGCTAGTATTTCACTCATGGGAGCATTAAACAGGCTTAGAATTACCTTAGGGGATAAAGCTTAATTCATTAAAGCTATGGAGATGAAAATAATTTCTTTTCCATGGCACGCCGTCTGACCAATCCCGGTAAACGCTTACCTCCTGCGTTTACCCATACATCAAACTGATTCGCAGCCTCTTTGTAATCACCTGAATTTAATTTTTTTAGTAAGGTCGAGTTTTTAAAAGCACCCGTCCCAATGTTGTAGGTTAGAGATACTAATGCATCGAATTGATTTTGCGTTAAAGGAACTTTTACAGCGTTATTTACGGCATGTTCAAATATTTTTAAATCATGCTGCATATAAGCCTTGGCCTGCTCAAGGGTACATGTGTCACCTTTTTGAACGCTCACACCATTGGGATATCTTGTTGTACCATAACCGATACTCCACACGCCTACTCCGTCATCATAAGCACTGAGTCTTAGTCCTTCAAAATTACAAATGTGGTTTATACCGACCTGACTAAGAGACATCTCATCAACAGCGAAACCAACTTCTTCAGTGCCATTATCAGTTGCTGTAGCAATGAGACTATTATTAGCATCACTTGACCGAGACATAGCAGTAAAAAATTTGCGAAGATAATCCAATATTTTTTGCATTTAACCCTCTGTCATATTACTTTTTCTCTGTAACCCAAAGCGTAATATACCCTTGAACTACAGGCTGTCCATCTGCTCTATAGGCATTTACTTTTATTTGTATATCGCCAACTTTCCATTCTTCATCAATTGTTGCGACGACTTTAATATCAGAATCGGCTTTGGCAACATAATTTACGGTCATGCCTTTAGGTAGCCATCTTAAATGTTGAGGAATAGATGCTTCCGTTAGTACACCCATAACAAATTCTAATCCATTACATATAGCAATAACGTGAACTGTTCCTATGTGATTTTCGACTGATTTATTCTTTTTGATGAAAGCTTCGCACATGTCAGCATCTAGCTTTTGAATAACCGGATTTACCGTTTGAAAATATGGAGCAACACGGCTAACAGCTTTTGACAATAACGTTAATCCACCTGGTATTTCTTTCAAAGTTCTAAAAGCGAGCAAAACGTCATTAATTGGTGGTACAACGTTATGTTTGATTTTGTTGGCAAATTTATAAATATAATTACTCATAGTTTTACTTCTGGCTGAGAATAAGAATTTAATAAATATATAGCCTTATATCTCTAGACTCATTGCTTAACTCTCAATTTTTTAAGTCATTGATGATAATTTTTGAATAACATTTAGGTTTTTTTTGTTCAACCAAATATGCTAAAAATTAAAATGCCCAATATTGAATTGGGCTATGGATTACTCTTCAACTTCTATCGGATCACCATCTTCAGGGCGAATATGCCGCTCACCATCATCGGCCGGATCTACACTAGAGCCATCTTTGGTAATGGTGTTATATAACTCATCCTCTTTTTTATCATCGATAAATTCTTCATCTGCAAAATCAAGAGGTTCTTCATCATCGTCAAAATTTAAGGGTTTTTCTTCATCAATCATGAGATTTATCCTTTACTTAACTTGTGTTATTCCATGCTTAAATAATTGAAAGATACATTCAACCCTAAACATTCACCATTTGTGTAACAGACACTTTAAGATACATTTGCTAAAAAAACCGCCATAAAAGGCGGTTTATAAATCTTATACATTTTAAGAGAGCAATTTATTATTTTTAAGATAATCATCTGATTTAAAATAATTAACAATCATTTCTGCATTTTCTTCTTTTTCAGGTAAAGTGGTTATTGAAATACTTTCATTTCCCAAACTAAAACCTTGAGGCACTAACTGTGAAATTGGGGGAAATTTAGGTTTTCCACCCACAGTGATCCTTTCAATAAATCCCGCTAACCATAAAATAAACTCCCCTTCATTTTCAAATTTAGGTATAAGACTAAAATCAATTTTTACTGAGCATTGCTCAGTAGGTTTGGTTAAGCAGTCTTCAAAATTAATAAAGTTATACTTTAATTTAAATTCAGTCCCTTTTATGGTATTACGAATAAGACCGACCAAACAATTTAAGTTCTCTATCATGTCATCAGAAAACAAGTTATCATTTTTAATTTTTTTATAAACCTTATCCGCTATAGCTAGATATTTTGGCATCATAACCTCCTATCTTCTTATGAGTATATTCATATACTTTTTTAATCTATTATTTTTTTATGTAATATAGGGTAAAACTCATAAACCGAATGTAAAAAGTATAGGTACTTTGCAAGTTAACATTAAAACCAATCACACATCAAACAACAAAATGCCAAATAAATCACATTAATTCTTATATAAAAAATCTTTTTTGAAAAATTTACTTTCAATCTTTGCTAAAAATTATTAATAATTTTTGCTCAATAAAATTTTTAATTTTTATTATTTTCTAGATGATTCAAAATACTACTAATTTTTAGAAGTAAATAACCAAACAACAGTCCATTAAATATAATAAAAAGACCTATGGTAATCATTTCTGTAGACCATACTTGAATAATGTCTAAATTATCATTTCTTGTTTCAACTTGCCCATATGACAAAATAAAGGCTATTCCTAAAACAATTCCGAATAAAATTATGCACCACGCTACGACTTTAGTAGCTTTACTCTCGCTATGAGATTTCATTACTTCACTCATATATTTTCTAGACATTTTTATAAATTCACTTATTTTTTATAATGATTTTTACTCTTTTAAAGTTTTGTTTATGTTACCTTTTGATAGTAATGTAATTAATTTTTATATTTTTTTAATTTATAAATAATATGTCTTATTTTCTAACTACACTGAAATGTTAGCTTGCTACTTTTGAAGTTGAATTTAGCTCTTAAAGATCACTTCAACGCAGCTAAAACCTAATATATCAAAGCTATAAATAACCAAAGAGCAAATTTAATTTCCCTTAAAAATTATAATCTGCTCTTAGTGTTTGTACATAACTAACTTATTTTGCTTGAAATTTCATATTGAATTTTCTTGCTTGCTTTCTTGCCTCAGGATTAGAGGGTAAAACAAATGGACTTGCACGCCATATCGCTTTTTCAATACTTGTTTTAAATTTTTGCTCTTCTTTATCTAAAAAAATAATTTGCTCAATTTCACCACTATCCGTTAAAAAGACTTTTACACTTGCACTCATGCCTGTAGAAGACTTTGGAATATCCCATATTTTATAAATTTTCTTTTGATATTGTTTTTTATATTTCTCAGCTTCTGAGGTAATTTTAGTATCAGTCACTTGAACAGGAGTAGTTTGTTTATGACCTGTAGTACACCCAACTAACAAAAATAAAGAAGCAATAATAGTAAAATTTTTCATATAAAGTACCTTTTTTCAATCATTAAAATTTAACAGTTTAAAATTTAAAAAACTACCTAAAGGTGATATCGATTATTCATTATCTTGAGTCAGCAAAGGTGTTAAGCCACCTTTGCTCATCCTTTTGTTAATTTACTAATTGGTTTGCTTTAAAAAGCAATTTCATAACGGAAATTCATATTGGAATTTTCCGGCATATTATAGATATCTTGATCAGTAAAAAGTCCATGATCTGGTGTTTTAAAACTATTAAATGCTTTATTGACTGGAACAACTGGAGGTTTATTTAAATAATTTTCTTGAGAATTATATGTTGATGAGGCACAACCAACTAGCCCAAAACCCAATAAAGAAATAATTAAAAATGTCTTCATAAATTCCGCCCACTTTTATAAAAACCAAACAATCTAGCAAATTAAATAACGATTGTCACACCAGAATAGTTTAGATTTACTTAATAATTAAGCACTTACAAGCCTTTTGATAAATAATAAATTATTGATAGATAAATATTAAATTAGATAATAGACAGGTGCTTTGAATTGAACATTTTTTTAATTTAAATCTTAATATTTATCTGAAGTCATCAATAGAGCTTCATATACAGCACTATATATCCCTTGGTTATTTACCAATTGATCATCTGGTCTAAAAAACGGCCCCAAAATTCCAAATTTTAATGTTACAATACAGTGATTTACTCAATTTCAATTGGACTTCCAAAGAAATGAATAGATTTTTATTAACTTTTTTATTTTTAAATATTGGGCTTTTTTCTTCTTCCGCATTTGCTGAAACAAACACATTTCAAACGAAACAAGAATATAACCGCCCTAAATTTAATCAGCATAAAAGCATGCTTGAAGTGAACGCAAACTCTCAAGATCAAAAGCTGAGTGAACAACAAAATGTAGATTTTTTTGAAATTGCAAAACAATATCAAGAAAATGAAACGAGACCTTCCTCTTTTACTGATGACACAGTAAATATGAGTGATCATGAGCGTAGTCTTTATTACATTAGACATCATGATCATGTGGGTATTCAAAGAGAAATTCGTGGCCAACAATTTAGATCGCTCAAACAACAGCGAGATAAAGGTGTGATTTCTAATGATGCCTATAAAGAAAAAGTCTATAAAATTTTAGAAAAACCTACTTTTAGGTAGATTCAAAGCCCTCTTAGGAGGGCTTTTTAAATTTTACTTTGCAGCTTGTGGAGTATTTCTAAAACTAATCGCCATACGGTTATATGCATTCATCAAACTAATCGCTATCGTCAAATCAACCAGTTCTTTTTCCTCAAATACAGAATGAGCAAGTTGATAAACATCGTCAGGTACACCAGTCGTAGACACTTTAGTTACTGACTCTGCCCAAGCTAAAGCTGCTCTTTCTCTTTCATCAAAGAGATGACCACCCTCTTGCCAAGCTTGAACTAAAGCAAGTTTCTCAATTGCTACCCCTTTCTTGATTAAGTCTCTGGTATGCATATCCAAACAATATGCACAGTTATTAATCTGCGATATCCGTAGATAAACCAATTCAACTAAGTCTGTTGGTAAACCGCTTTGCATGACATAGCTATAGACACCACCTAGAGCTTTAACCCCTGCTGGAGCGACCTGATTATAATCAATACGTTGAACCATAATAGACACCTATTCACTTTCTATTTTACTGGGGTAACTAATTCTTTATCGTCAGTATCGACAACAAATACTGCTAATAACTTTGCTGGTTTAGTCTTACTTACATTACGACTAATAGAATGAACCGCTCCTGGTTCTTCAAACCAGCTCTGACCAGCCTGATAAATTTTCGGCTTCTCATTATTCACCTTAGACTCAATGCTGCCTTCCACTACATAGGCATATATAAAAGATGACTTCGCATGAGTGTGAGGAATTGAAGCCCCGCCTGGTGGATAATCAACTTCTAAAGCAATAAGAGATTTGCCCAGTATATTAGGAATTGTGTGTTCAAAATTAGGTGTAACTTTTTCAACTAATTCATGTGCCATAGAGGGTGTAATACTCGCAAGCATTAGACCTAAACTTAAAAAGAATCTTTTTTTGATCATTTCCATTTCAAATTAAACCTACACAAAGTTAGGGAGTTGTTTTTATTTTATAGATCCGTAGTATAAATTCATGAACCAAAAATGTATTAAAAGGCTGTACCACGCATGTACCAACAGCTCAAAATTAAATTAGATCGCCAATTAAAGACACCCTTAGCAGAACAAATACGCCTTGGGATTGAACAAGCCATTATTTCTGGAACTCTACAACAAGGTGATCGTTTACCGTCATGGATAGATTTGGCTAGTCAACTTGGCGTTTCTAGAGGTACTGTAAAAGTTGCCTATGAAAGACTTGCCGATGGTCAATTTATTATTGCTTCTAGATCACAAGGTACACGTGTTGCCTACCAAACAGTTAAATTACCCTCTACTCAAGATAGTCATAAAAATAGTTCGTTTACACAGATGTACTTAGATATGACATCTGTGCAGGGGATTTTTCAATTAGGTATTCCCGCAAAGGAAATTTTTCCTGCAAAATTATTTGCAAAAATCAGATCTAGATCTGTACGTAATGAGTCGAGTGGATGGCCCAATTATCCTGACCCGCGAGGAGAATATGCTCTTCGCCGAGAAATTGCTGCTTATTTGGCTTTATCGAGAGGAATTCAATGTACTCCTGATCAAGTATTTATCACTTCAGGTTTTTCGGGTGGGCTTGGTCTTACATTACATGTTTTAGGATTAGCAGGAAAAAAAGCTTGGGTTGAAGATCCTGGTTTTCCTTTTTCTAAGCATGCCCTTGAAGTAGCAAGAATCGAGTTATGCCCAATTCCCGTCGATCAAGATGGGTTCGACGTAGAGTTTGCAATGAAAAATGCACCTCATGCTTCTCTTGCATTAGTTACGCCCGGACAGCAAGCACCTTTAGGAATGTCCCTTTCTTTAACTAGACGATTAAAGCTACTAGATTGGGCTAACCAAAACAAAAGCTGGATTATTGAAGATGATTATTTAGGAGAATTACAGTTAGATGGCCGAGCAGCGCCTGCTTTATTTTCATTAGATACGACAGGAAGAGTGATTCACTTAGGAAGCTTTAGTAAAACAATCAGCCCCAAATTACGGATTGGTTTTGCCGTTGTGCCTTTTCATATGATTAATGACTTTGCAGAAACCACAGCCACTTTAGTACCCGCTCCCTCTCCATCTTTGCAACTTTCGATTCAAGAGTTTATGCATGAAGGTCATTTTTTAAGACATTTAAGACGGACAAAAAGAACTTATAGTGCTCAGCGAGATGAATTAATAAAGTGTTTAGACCAATTTAATCTACAAACTTCTACCGCAGGTTTATCAGTTCTTATTGACTTACCTTGTTCTTTATCTGATCAAAAAATTGCTCATGAAGCATTAGCTTTTAATCTGGCTCCTGTTCCATTATCACTCTGGTATCAAGACCCTAAAAATGTTGTTTCAGGTTTAATGTTAGGTGTTGCAACCACACCTATATCAAAAGTAAATCAGTCATGTGAAAAGTTAGTAGAGATCATCGAACAAAATAAAGCTATGCCATAAGCACTCTATTACCTTGCTTTCTATACAAATTTATTTTAGATAATATTTATATTCTTATATAAAAATAATTAAAATGATCATAATTTGAATCCAATCTTTTAGAATTTATTTAAAATTCTTAGAAAAAAACATGAACCATTTTATAAAATTTTGTTACTTTTTCGCTATAATGATTATAATTATCGTTTAGGATTTCGATACATCAACATGGACCGCTCAACCTCTCTTTCACTCCCAAATTTCAAGTTCAAAGTTTCTACACTTAGCTATGCAATTGGACTTGCTTGTACTTATTTAGCACTTCCAGCACATGCTGAAGATACAACTACCAGTGCATTACCGACCATCACCATTAAGGCGCAAGGTAACTGGCTAGAAGAAGCTAATGCTGAAACCGTTCACAAACATGCTGGCGCTCGAACTATTGTTGACCGCAAACGTTTGGATGAAACAGCTGCAACTTCAATTCGAGAAGCATTAAAACAAATTCCTGGAGTTCAAGCTCAAGATAGCAGCGGAACAGGTGGTAGTGATGTTTCACTCAATATTGGTGTCCGTGGTCTAGCATCTCGCCTATCACCTCGTTCAACAGTTTTAGTAGACGGCGTTCCGCTTTCATTTGCACCTTATGGTCAGCCACAATTATCTTTAGCTCCTGTTTCAATTGGTAATATTGATTCAGTTGACGTCGTACGTGGTGCGGGATCGGTTCGTTTTGGACCACAAAACGTAGGCGGAATTATTAACTTTGCCACTCGATCAATTCCTCAAGATTTTAGTGGAACTGTTAGCTTAACTTCAGAATATGCCTCTGGCACGGACCAAGTAAAGCTCAGCCCTAATCTATTTGTGGGTGGAACTTTAGATAATGGCTTAGGCCTTGCCCTGTTATATTCAGGGACTAAAGGTAACGGTTATCGAGAAGCAAATAACAAGATTGATATCGATGATGTAATGCTAAAGTCTGCTTATCAATTTAATGATAAAGACTCGGTTGCTTTAAATCTGCATCACTATGAAGGTCGTGGCGAAATGCCAGAGGGTTTAACCCAAGCGCAATATGCTGAAAACCCATATCAGTCTTCTGGTGAAAAAAACTATTTTGCAGGTCGACGTACAGATGTCTCTTTACGTTATAACCATAAAGATGAAAAAAATAACTTCGAAGTTCTGAGTTACTACATCGACTCTTTCCGTACAAGTAATCTTGAAACTACTTTAGCGAGTGGTGACAAGCGTCTCGACTCTGCTCCACGTGATTATAAAGTCTATGCGATTGAACCGCGTTACTCTCGTATTTATCAACTAGGTAATACTCAAAATGAAGTAACGGTAGGCTATCGTTACTTAAAAGAAGAAAGCTCTGAATTTGCTGGGCGTACTGCTTCTTATGCTGCTGGTTCATCAGCCCCAGATTTTGCTCCACGTAGTAGCAGCGAAGGCGGCACCAAAGCGCATGCAATATATGTTGATAACCGTATGGAACTCGGCCGCTGGACCATCACACCGGGCGTACGTTTCGAATCAATCGAAACTCATAATAGCTTCACTGGTTATGATAAAAATGGGCTAGCGAATACGGTTCATCCAAAAATTGATTCAGACGAATTTTTACCAAGTTTATCTGTAATGTACTCGGCAAATGAAAACTGGAATATATTTGCAAACGCAGGTGTATCTTTCGGGCCACAGCAATACAGCCAATTAGCACGTCTTGAAGGAACCACTGCGACTGCTACAACCGATGGCTTACATCCTGAAAAGTCTAATAACTATGAAATTGGAACTAAATATCTAGGTAATGGGTTAAACGCCGAATTTACGGTGTTCTATCTAGACTTTGATAAAGAGCTTTCATTAGTACGTGATGCTGGAAATAACGGAATCTGGACAGATTTAGGTGCAACTAGCCATAAAGGTGTCGAAACAGGTATTAGTTATGATTTTGGTCATTTAACAGATGCGTTAGAAGGTTTAAAAGTATATGGAAACTATACTTTTACCAAAGCAGTTGCTGAAGCGGGTCAATTTAAAGATAAAGATCTACCGTTTTACTCACGCCATGTCGGTAATGTTGGGTTAGGTTATACCGTAGATAAATGGTCTTTAAATGCCGATATGTTTGCTCAGTCTAAGCAGCATTCACCCGATGTTCCTGATAGTGATGTTTATCAAACAGAAGAAACTGCGGATGGCAAATACGGAGATATTCCGGGTTACACCACTTTTGCGTTACGTACCTCTTATGACTTAAGTTCACAAGTTAAAGGTTTAAAAATCGCTAGTGGAATTAAGAACGTTTTTGATAAGCAATATTTTACTCGCTCAACAGACTCTACGGGCGGTAAGTATGTAGGCCAGCCACGTACATTCTATCTCCAAACATCTTTTGACTTTTAAAGCTCAATTAAGTTGAAAAAAGCCCTCTTCGGAGGGCTTTTCTATAAGTTAAATGCTAGAGTATTAATCAACCTAAGTAAGTGTCGACATAAAATATTCTAATAATTTATCTCTTTCATCGATCTTATTTGCACTTAAAAGCTGCACCATGGCCCCATCAATCACAAACAAAAACATGTAGGCATCTTCAACTGTAGCGGTAACTTTTACAGTTAAAAGTAACTTATAAATTTCTTGAACAAACCAATTTCGATAGTCACTGACGACTTTATAGGCTACGGGATAAAGCTTTTCAATTTCAAAAATGGCTTTAAATGGCAAACGATAAAAGCCCTCTAAGTTTGCATGTAAAAAGTAAATTTTCTTGAGCTGATCGAAGGCCATGAGTTCACGGTACGAGTGAATGATAGAAAACACCTCATGTTTTAATGCATCTGTTTGAAAAGTTAAGCTCATCTGAATGAGCCTTTGTTTGGAATGAAAATAGTTATAAAAAGTGGCTTTGGGAATTTTGGCTTCCTCAACAATTCGATCGACCCCGATGTAAAACCCATGTTGATTAAATAAATCTTTTGCCGCGTGGAGCACGCGAAGTGCTCTAAATGATGCTTCTAAATTTGGCATTTTTATACCGTTTAAAATAATTTTTTGTTGTATGTAAATGAGATAGAAATGCCGTCACTCTTAAATTGAGCGCTAAAAACAGGCATGGGTAAGCTACACAAAAGGTGTGCTCGCCTATCTCAGGTTTATTGTTGCTATGATTTTTAGTCGTAACGATTCTTAAGGCGTAGAAAACCTGGTGTTGATTAAACCTTTTAAAGACCGTTTACATGAGACAAATAGAAAGACTTTGGCAAAGGCCAATAAAGAAAAAGAATTAGTACGCATAGCGGACTCCTAGATGAAATAGAAGTTCTGCCAAATCACTGCTAAATGATTATGGTGGCAGAACGAAGAAGGGTTAGCAGACCAGTCATCTAGGAACCGGCACGCCCGAAGGCGTCCCTCCTCCGTCCTACCTCTACGAAGGGGGACGAACGAGTTCGACACCAAAAAATTTCTTTTTTGATGTACTAGATGAAAACGGTCTGCTAAAACCGACTGGCAATGTGGCCAGCAGGCAAAGAATAATCGGAGCGGTTTTGGGTGTCAATGTGATATTGGCTAGAAAACAGTTAAATAATTATTGTTTTTCATTCTCTTAACTTAATTTTATTCAACATCTTACTAAAGCTTTTATCAGTTGCTTTAAGTTGAGGATGTTGAATAAGCCAATTTCAAGACAAGCTAAGTTCTTGGCTCCATGCCGAATCAGGCTGCTGATAGATGTGCTGACAAACTTGCTTAAGAGATGAGGTAAAGTGCTGGTTATACCCTTCCCATTTTTCAATCATGCAATAAGCAACATGAATACCTTTAGGCTGAAACTCTCTTGCCAATGACTGCGATAAAGCGCGAATACCCGTAAACATACTTTGGCCTAACACATCGTATTGAGTCGACTGACTAGAGGGTGCACCAAGAAAAATAAGGGTCCCCTGCTGTTGTTTGAGCATCGGCTTAATCACAGCTTGCGCTACACTCACTGCACTTAAACCTGTGGTCTGCCAGCTATGTTCAATTTCTTCTAAAGATAACGCTTCGATGTTTGATGAAGATGAGAAACTTGGTTGAAATACACAGAGCTCAATAGTATGTCCATGGCTAGAAATATAACGCACCAAGCTTTTTAAATGATCTGCATTCACCAAGTTTAAGTGAACTGCGGTCACGCCATCATTTATAGAATGAATTTTCATATTCTGCACGGCTGAATCATGCACAACCTGATAAAGGTGTAATGGAAAGTGCGCATGTTTATCTAAAATTACAAAATCACGCTCGATCAGTTGTAGGTCATGGCCCGCGACCACTACACAGCCCTGCTTTTTTTGAAATCTTTGAAATATTTTTTTTAGCATTTTAGTCTCTCAAAATTTTTCTTGATAAGGGCGTAAATCTAGTTCATGTGTCCAAAGCTTCGGAGTTTGTTGGTAAAGCATCCAATAGTTTTCTGCAATCGCATCGATATTGAGGCCACCCGTGCCACGCGTAAGGCGGACTAAACGCCCCAGCCCTAATAAGGCTTTATTGACTCTATCGCCATCGACCATTCCATCAACAATCACATGAGCAATATGGATGCCTTGTGATTTATAAATTTGAGCGAGATTTAAAGCATAAGCTCGCAAAGCAGATTTACCCATGGTAAAGGCAGCAAAAAAAGGTTTGCCGCGCAATGAAGCACTCGCACCTGTAAAAATAAGCGTACCGTGATTTTGGTCTTTAAATATTTTTAGACAGCTTTGAGAAACTAAATAGGCCGATAAAAAAGTGGATTGCCACATTTGAGTAAAAAATGACAATGGACTGCGTAAAAAGATCGAAGGAATATTTCCTCCCACATTATGAATTACGGCAGTAATCCGCTCGTTTTGACTAGTGATGGTGTCAAACAGGGCTTGTACTTGCTTTATATCTTCTGCATCCAGACGGAACGCTACAGCATCTCCACCATTGGAATGGATTTCTGCAGCCACTGCTTCAATTTTCTGGAAAGTACGCCCAGCAACATAAACTTTTAAACCTTCTTTGGCGAATAGACGACACACGGCTGCACCAATCCCTTGTAATGCCCCGACGCCAATAACAACCGCACAATCTTGTTTTTTATCTAGTGTTGCTGATGTCATAGACATTTCACCCTGTTTGTTTTTTATACCATAATGCAATAAACGGACGATCCAAGATTTCTTTCTTAAACTTTTTACTTGTACGAATGACTTCACCAAGTTGAGCAACTACAGCAATGTCTGCAATGGTTTGGCTGTCTCCAACCAACCATTCATTTTGCGATAACACCTGCTCAATACGGTCTAAGTGTCTGATAAACTCTTCTTCAACATGTTCAGCTTTCATTCGACCAAGTCCTTGAAAGAAAAGCTGTGTCTTCAATTCGGCCAAAATAAAACCTTTTACCATAGGCTTTTCATAGGCTGGGCGACCAACACTACTAATACGAATGGCTTCTTTTAAAGCTTCAGGGTCATTGACTCGTAAATAAACTTCAAAAAAATAAAGAGATTCATCTGCCCAATCTTCCCACAATTCAGCAAGAGCCTTTTGGTTGGGGTCTTCTGGATAAAGTCGAGGTGTATCTGGATAGGTGTCATCTAGGTAACGAGCAATTCGAGTACTGTCTTGAATCCTCTGTCCATTATGGTCAATTACAGGCACCTTACCCACTTTACTCAGTAAGGGAACTTTCGCTCCAAGAATGCCGTTATAGTTCACTGTTTCAAATGTAATTCCTTTGAACATTAAAGCTCTTGAGATTTTTTGACAAAATGGAGAAATTTCCCATTGGTGCAAAATAATATCCGACATTTATTCACCTTTATTTTAATTGCCTATACTCTTTTCTAGTTCTTTTTTAGAACTAATCAATAAATATACAGTATGTATTTTTAAGTCAAACTGTTTTTGATGACAGGTAAGTTTCAAAGACTAAAATATATTGAAATTACGCAGATCCCTTCAGTGAAAAGTTCCGCGCGTAGATTAAAAAAATTAATAAGTCACTGTCACAACAACACTATCAGAATAAGTGCCCGGTCTGCTTGCGATGGAAGTACCTTGCGGAATCTTTCCATAAACAGGTGTACTTTGAGCACTGCCTGTACCCGTTTTTGAGACTCCTCCCGTTCCCCCAACACTGGTTACGCCACCTGTAGCGTCCCAGACCGTACTATAGTTAGAATCTTTATAGAGCTGATAGGGAATAAATTCATTATTACTATTAACCATACGCCTGAACCCACCAGTGATACGGTTATTGCCGTCTCCTAAATAAATACTGTATGGCGTTCCAAAATTACAAGTTGTATTTACCGCTCCTTGAGCTGTGTAATCTTTCTTAGTAATACCGATATCATTAATATTGCCAAAATCAACATTTGAAGTTGAGTTTAATTGGCACAGACTTGGAACCACAAAATTCGCTGTTAGTAATGTATCACCAGAATCCCAGCCACCAATTAAATCACCGCATGATAAGCCCAAAAGGTCCATATCCCAATATAGCCGCACCGTAGCCGTATATGTTCCTTTAGGATATGCAATGAGCGACCCCATTCGAGCTGGTACTTTCACATTTACCGAGTAACTCACAATATTATTTGATGCCACTGTTGCTACTGGGCCATACCACACATTGGAGGTTTGGTTGGTGGTAGAAGACCCAGCTCCACCTACAGTTGCAGTGACCGTATATGGTAAAGTCACGCTATTATTCGCAGTGGTTGCTCCTGTAAATACGGTTTTCATACACATGAAATTAGAAATCTGGGGAAGTCCCAAATTCGTGCAAGTAATTGTGCCTGAAAGGTTTACAGTTGCATCACTATTAATATTTGCTGCTGTATAGACAAAAGTACTATTGGTGGTTCCACTTACCGTACAAGCGGCATGTGCTGGACTAAAAAATGCATAAACGAGATAAAATAAGCAAATACCGATGAGGTATTTCAAAAACAATGGAAATTTCTTGCAGCTCTCTATTTGAGCCTTATCAAAAATACTTATCGACATACATAAGGTCCCAATTTCTTAGTTGAGTACTGATTACTGTTATAGGTGAAGTCAACTTGGCACGAACCATGATCCATAAGATCGACTTCAAGTTTGTTTTGCTTTAATAAGTTTTGGATAAATACTTCACCGTCATAGCCAACAACCCCATCCTGCTGCCCATTAATTTGAACCGTATAACCTGGCATTAATGGTGAATTGTTTTGATCAACAAGTTTTACTAATCCTGAAATAACCTGATGAGCACCAAAGTCAACTAGAGTTCCTTGGCGATAGCCGACCACTGTTTTTTGATCTGTCGCCTTAACGCTCCAATTTAAAGGAAGATAAGATGGATCTAAATAAATATGGTTCTCTTGATACGGCATAAGGCTAGGAATCAAAAATCTTCCAGACTTATCAGTAAAGCCTAAATTAACCCCACCATTTAAAATCTGGCTTCGCGGTCCAGCATTGGTGACAACTGCATAACCGTCTCCAATTTCATTGGCCGCAAATATACGTCCCGCTGCCGCAACCAGTGAACCTGTTGCTGAAAGTGCAACCTGATCGTTATCTCCAAATCGGTTATAACGTCCTGTCAGGTAAGCAGCACGGGCACGGTAAGAGGCATAAATCGAAGCATTATTTTCATGTGCATCCTGATCTCGCTCAACATAACCGCCCCATCCAAATGAACCGATTTTCGGTTCTGATAAACCGAATATTTCTTGACGGTAGCTCAGTCTGCCACTCTCATTAGATACACTTGTGATCGCATTGAGTTTGTTAGACGGTGTATACCGCAGCGCAAAGTAAACGCCATAATCCTTATTATTTTCATAATCTTTATAGGCAGAAGTATAAAATCCCCAGTTTTTATTAAGAGTTCCGCTTAAGTTGGCAGACAGTAATTTATAGGAATTGTCGCTATATTTGATCTGGTTATATCCCAGATAAGCCCCATAGCCTGCGTAAAAGTTGTAGTTAATCCCTGCCCTAAAAATCTCATCAGCCAGTGCACTGTAGCTCAGATAGTTTTGTGACTCGGCATTAATCTGGTTATCTTTTAAATATCTGACTTGAGACACACGGGCAAGGTCAAAATAGTTATCAAATACTTTACGGTAACTGGTGTTAAATGAAATATTTTTACTGATGCGCCCTTCTAAACCCAATAAGGCAGAATAGCCGTTTTCATCTTTATACTGGCTCGCTGCAATGTCGGCATTAATCACTCCAAAACCAAATAGGTTCTTGGCAAAACCTGTACCGAGATTCGACAGGCCATCTGTTGAAGCTTCCACTCCTCCGCTTAAAGTCAGTGAATTGCTATAACCGTAACGGATTGCACCTGATGCAAAGGTGGCATCGTCGTAATCGTTTGAATAGAGACCATAGTTATAACGAGGAACACCAACATCTACAGAGAACTCATTAATACCTTTTGCCAGAATCTTGGATGAAAAATAGTAAGGCTTTTTGGTAATGCTCTGCTGTCCTGTTGCATCCGTGGTCACTAGCGTGACTTCGTTGCCTGAAATAAACGGGAGCTGTTTAATGTCAAATGGGCCTGAAGGTACCAGTCCTGAATAAATCTTTTGCTGGTTAACGTATAAATCCAAAGTTGAAGGCAGTGCAGCCGAACCGGAGAATTGCGGGAGTGCCGAGGTGACAATATCACCGCGCTGGGTGTAAGCACTCGACCACTGGAAGCCTGCAAGGCGTACACTACTACCCCAGTCGGAACTGTTAGAAATAAAATCCCCTAGGGTATAAATCCTGATCTTTTCAGGGTCAACATATTGCCACTTACTTTCTAGGCGTACCCATTTTTCATGGCTATAACTATCTTCATTACTTCCGTTATATAAAACCCCTGACGAAAAGTTACCAATCGCGCTGTTAAAAATTCCCTCAGCCGAACCTGAAAATGTATTTTTGTCATTGGTTATACTGTTATACAGGCTATAGTTAAGAATAGCCGCGTTTAACGGTTTCATCTTAAGCAAATGCGGGCTAGTAATCTGCTGACCATTGAGGTCCACTGCATAACCCGTCAACATGTTTGACGGAACTTGCAAATTTAGAGACTGCTCATTCTCTAGATATTTAAACTGGATTCCTTTTAGATCATTAATGCATACCAATTGACTGTCAGCAGTCTGCTCATCCATTTTCAGCCTTAAAGCTTTTAAGTCACGGGCACGGATATATAACTTGCCATCTTTAGATTGTTTGACAGCAACCAAGTCTTCAGAAGCATTTGCATTAATAGAAATATTTAAAAAAAGCTGAGTAAAGTTAAGATCTTGTTCCTGTTTATCACCCTTCACTTGCGCATATTCATTGTTGCTATTTACAGCATCCGGAACACGAGGAGTTACTGTGTTCGTATGATCTTGAAGTTGCTCAGCAAAAGAATATGCAGGAAGATATGCAACACATAAGACACCTATAATGTATTTCATATAAGCCTCTTAAAGTGTTGTTTTCTTACCATTAACTGTCAGAGACACACTGTATTTATGAGTTGGCTGATATGTAAAATTATTAATAGTGTAACTTCGGTTCTGCTCCGCAAGAATATAGCCATTTACGGTGTTTACTTTAATCGGATAACTTTTTTTCGCTGTCGTATCAACAAGCATTAAATTATTTAAAAGCGCATGTCGATTTCCAATATTGCTAATATTTAAAGAAGGTGATTTCTGATTAGGATCAATTTTCCAATTTAGTTTAGTAATCGCGTCTTTATCTACTACAAATACAGGCAATGACGAACGTAGTAATACATTTATTCCTTGAGCTGCTTTACGGCTATCCACGGGTTTTGGCAACTCATCAATAATAATACGATAGGTTTTTTCACCAGTAATCGCTGCCGGATTAATTCTGACAACACGCAAATTATAAGAATCATTCGGTTTTAATTTTAAAAACGGCGGGCTAATCGCGATCTCATCTGTCGGGATAAGTTGATCTTGTCCATCCTTCTGCTTCCATTCAAACACACGAATCTGCAAATCAGTACTTTCATTCGACTGGTTAAATAAACTAATCGAAGAAGCACTCTGATTACTCAATATTTCTACATTCACAGGTGAAATTCGGATTGTAGCCGCGCTCAAAGCGCTAGATAGAGATAAGAATAAACTCGTAATAATAAAGATATTTTTTTTCATGACTTGCCCAAATAAATCTTTTAAAGCATTAGCCCTTTAAAAGGGCTAACAGTATTTCTTATTTATAAAAATTAATAAGTTACGGTCACTGTTACTGTATCTAAATAACTACCGGCACTTGGTAAAGTCGTCCCGGCAGGAATACGACCATACACATTTACAGTTTGAACATTACCCGTACCGGTTCCGCTGTAGGCAGTTGTGGCAATACCAATTGCTGTTGCACGTCCCGTGTCCGAGAAAAGGTTATAAGGAATATATTCTGTAGTGGTTGCTCCACCAATCATGCGACGTTGGGTTGATAAAACATTCTGACCACCATCAAATGATAAAGTCCACGGCACGGTGTTGTTACAAAGTACTCTGATTGGAGTACCACCTGTGGTTGTGGTATCTGCGTCTACATTGCTCGCAAGTGAACTTAATGTTCCAAAGTCTAAGACTGCATTTGAAGTTGTGCCTGTGGCTGAGGTATTTAGAACACAGCTATTTGTTACTGTCGCTCTAACAGTCAATGTACCTGTTGCTGTAGCGGCATTTGCTGTATTGAGAGAAAATAATCCTACAGCAATTGCTGATAAATAATAAAAAGTCTTTTTCATGGTCTAAACCTTTTTACATTAAATTGTTGAAATTAATAGATGTAAAAAAATTAACCCTTAACATTACAATCATTTTAATTTGACTGCTCTTTTAGAGCTTATATTTTTTACCCTATTTTTGGCATAATACATAAAAAAAATTAAAATGTTTGACAGCATTTTTATTGGAAATTTCAAATAATAAAATATACTTACCTAAATTAACCACCAATAACAATCCATTAACATTATAAAAATTAAGTTATTGATTTTAAATATATTAATTAAATTACAATAAAATTTATTAGAAAAAATTTAAATAAATATGTCAATCGATTTTATTAAATTAATCCATAAGAAAGGATTATTTAGCACATTTATTTATGTTTACTTTTCTTTTTAGATTTATTTAAAGGTATATTTTAAATAGATCATTAACAATCATGATTAAAGCCATCAGCAAAATATTAAGCAATCTATCTACAGCAAAATCACTATAGAAAGAATTTCTGAAAACTATCTTTCTATAGAGATAAAATAAAGGCCTCATATGAGACCTTTATTTATTTTATTTCAAACTAATTAAACACTCAGCATACTATTTAAAGTTTCAGAAACGTTTTTCGACTTCACTTTAGGCTGTAATGCTTGTAAAGCCTGCTGAACTTGAGTGCGCTGAGGCTCTGCAAGCGTATACCAACGTGACAATACCTGTAATAAACGCGAACCTAAAATTGGATTTTTCTCGTCTAGATATTGTGCAAGGTTAATAAAGTGAGCTACACCAAAACCCCATGTATTTTCAGGGTTATTTGATAGGCCACCGCTTACAGCACGAATACGGTTTGGAGTTGTTAAATCATAGTCAGGATGTTGAGTTAAGTACTCAATTGTTTCTGCGGTCGCATTTGGATTCGCAGCTTGAATCATAAACCACTGATCTAAAGACAAAGCCTCATCTTTAAAGCGGTCATAGAAATCAGCAAGCACTTCTTGAGCTTGAGGCGCATTTTGCCAAACCAATACACGTAGTGCCCCTAAACGTTCAGACATATTGCCTGTGTTTTGATATTGCACATGCGCTAATTCAAATGCAGTTTGATCACCCTGACGTGCCATCATCATGAGCATAATATTCTTTAATGCGCGGACACCCATCGCTAAAGAAAATTCTTTTTGCAGGTCTGGGTCAAGCGTTAGGTAAGTATCTTTCCAGAATGAACCTAATTCTTGTGCCAAACGATTAAGTAAGGCTTCACGTTTTACATGAATATCAGCAGGTGCATAGTCTTGATCGATACGGCTACCTAAATAACCTTCACTTGGTACATCAAATAAGCGCGAAGCTAAAAGCGGGTCACGACCCACTAACTCAGGCAACGTACTTTGAATCGCTTGAATGTACGCATCTGCAGAATGGTCTTCTAACAAAATACGTTCAAGCAAAGTTTGTGTTGCTTGCCACTGGTTAAAACCATTTGTTTCGTGCTGAATTAAGAATGCTAATTCTTCATCACTATAATCAAATACAAGATTTACCGGAGCAGAGAAATTACGCAGTAACGACACTACGGGTTGCTCAGTCACCCCTGTAAATTCAATGGTTGTCTCATCTTGGTCAAACAAGTACACGCCATCTTTAACATCATTTACGAACAGGCTGTCACTGTGCAATGTATATTGCTCACCTGTTTTCGCATTAAATAGGGCTAAAGCTACAGGAATCGGAACAGCTTTTAAATTTGGATATTTAGGATGTGCTTTTAGGCTTTGCTTAAAGCTTAAACGGTAAGTTTGTGCTACTGCATCATATTCACCTTTTGCTTCAAGCTTTGGTGTACCCGGTTGGTTGTACCAAGTTAAGAATGCAGATAAATCGACACCTGAACCAGCTGATAATGCAGCAACCCAATCTTCTACAGTCACGGCTTGGCCATCATGACGGCGGAAATATTCATCCGTACCCTTACGGTATTTTTCTTTACCCAACAAAGTCGACATCATGCGGTTAATTTCCGCACCTTTTTCATAGACTGTCGCTGTATAGAAGTTATTAATTTCGACAAAATGGTCTGGACGTGGTGGATGCGACAATGGACCTGCATCTTCAGGGAACTGATGTGATTTAAGTACAGCGACATCATCAATACGTTGAACCGCAGCAGATTGTAAATCTTCAGAGAAAGATTGATCACGGAATACCGTTAAACCTTCTTTTAAACATAATTGGAACCAGTCACGGCAAGTAATACGGTTTCCTGTCCAGTTATGGAAATATTCATGGGCAATCACAGACTGCACACGCATAATTGCAGCGTCCGTGGTGTATTCTTCATCGGCCAGCACGCATGAAGTATTAAAGATATTTAAACCTTTATTTTCCATTGCACCCATGTTGAACTGGCTCACCGCAACAATCATATAGTTGTCGAGGTCATATGCGCGGCCATAGTGTTCCTCATCCCAACGCATAGAATGCTTTAATGCTTCCATCGCGATATGGCATTTTGGAATGTCTTTCTCGATTGCATAGATTTCTAAAGCAACATCACGCCCTTCAGAAGTCGTATAACGATCTTTAAGTACAGCTAAATCACCAATGACACAAGCAAATAAATAGCTTGGCTTTTTAGTCGGGTCTTGCCAGATTGCAAAATGGCGGTTTTCACCCACTTCACCAGTTTCAAGCAAGTTACCATTGGCAAGTAATACCGGATATTTTTTGTCTGCTTCTACACGTGTTGTAAAGACAGAAAGTACGTCCGGACGGTCTGGATAGAATGTAATTTTGCGGAAACCTTCAGGCTCATTTTGCGTAACAAATAACTCATCTGCTTTATATAAACCTTCAAGCTGAGTATTGGTTTCAGGGTGAATAATGACTTGAGTCTGTAAAATGACTTCATCTGGTGCATCAGTGATCACCAGTTGCTCACTATCGAGTAAATATTGTGCAGGAGGGAGAACTTGACCATTGAGCTGAATAGATTGCAACTCAAGATCACGGCCCAATAACACCAGATCTCCAGCAGTTTGGCGCTTCATCACCAATGTTGAATCAACAATTGTTTTATCATCATAAACTTGAATATCAAGATTAATGGATTCAACCAAGAATGAAGGTTTTTGATAATCTTTTAAATAAACTGTTTGATCTGCCTGAACTGGAGGCTGTGCCGCAATATTCATCTTTATTCCTTATATACTTTTCGGAAACCGTAGTACGAGTTGTTATGAGTTGACCATATTCAATCATACATACTGTGTTTACTTACCTTTATAAAATTAATGGGACTTCATTTATACATTTCAAATTAGAATCGTCTTTTATTAGCACAGATTAGACCAAATTTACGATAATCGCTGCTTATATAATCAATCTATACAATAAAAATAAAACAACTTCAGCTTTTAACATTTTTTAGAGTCAGCTTACATTTTGGGCATGGTTCTTGCCTTCTCTCATAGACCAATATGAATATTTCAATGAGACAAGAGGTATTAACATGGAATTAAAAGCACATTTTCATCGTTTAGAAAATATTAAAGCGATTCATGATCTAGACGCAGCAGGACTTGACCACCACGTGATTGCAGTTTTTCTATCTGCTGAGGGCGTTTCAATGACTGCTCAAGAGGTAACCACAATCGTCAATACTTACGATGCTTTAGGTAAAGTCAAATTACCAAGTAAAAAAGTACAGGCACTTATTAACGCTAAAAAACTTGGACAACATGATGAGAGTTTGCCGTGCCCTGTTTAATTAAACTTCGAATTATGATGAAGACCTAAAATCTAAACGTAGATTTTAGGTCTTTCTATTTTAGCAGCAAACAAAAAGACAATCTCAGCCATCGACAGCGTTGCTGTGTATAATAGCCCTTTCATTTTTATTTTATGTTCGGAGCAAAATGGCCTTACAAATTCTACAGAAACAGCTAGATGAAAGTAGCCATTGTCCTCTCTGCCAAGCTTCGATGTACTGGGTAGATGCCGAGCAATTTGAACAAGACATTCAATTTCATGAATGCAGTCATTGTCAGCACCGCATATTTAAAAATGAAAAAATGACATGCCACTGTGAAACTTGTACTAAACAACGTAAAAAGCTTTTACAGCAAACGCGCTTACAAGAACAACGCCAATTTAAGTCAAAAGATCAACCACAGCGAAGTCTGGAACAACTGAGTTTTTTACATAAATTATTTTTACTTAGTGTACTTGATGACTATGCCCGTGATGATGTTGCACATGATGAATACATTCACTGGGACCGGATTAAATACCATCACATTACTCCGAACTGGATGTTTCAAAACTATCTAATTAAACAACTTCATAAAGATGGGATTTTAAACGCTCAAGATCAAGCGGATGAACCTCAATGTTTTTATTTAAACATTCGACTAGATGGTTATAGCGACCCAAGTTTATTTAGTGTAGCCCAGCAACTACGCTATTGGTTTTATGAAAACTTAAGTCTCGGCATTCCATTTCGTAGCGCCGATGAAGTGAAAGATGTGCTATTTCAGGTGCTCTATCAAGAAATTATCCAGTTTATGCAGTTCTATTGTAGAACATGGGGCATTCAAATTGCAGGAAGTACTCATTTCCAAACTTTTTGCTACCGTTTAATGGATTCATTAGCGATTGGACAAATTTACTATTTGATTCAAACGGCGCTCGAATATCTTTATAAACAAAATGCCCTACAGCCGCGCAATGAAAAATTTATTAATACCAATTTATTAAAGAAAACCTTAGAACAATATCGTGAGAGAGCCTTAGCCGAAAAGTGGGAAACCTCAATGCTGCCTCGTCCTCACAATATTCCTTACAGTAAAATGAGCTATATTTTGCTTAACCGCTTCTTAGGCTACGACGAACAGATATTCGTACAACCTGTCTGGAAAGCATGGCGTAAAATTGAACCGCGTTTAAACTTTTATTCGGTTAAACGTTGTATGCATTGTGGTTCAAATGATTTAACTGTTGATTATGATGCGGCCGATTATGTTTCTTTGATTTGCCAAAAATGTAAGCATCAAGATCACTATTTCACCCACTAAATCTGTAATCACTTTGGCTTGATAAGGATAATAATATGACATCAGCATCGACTTTAATTGAGCAAGTAATTGAAGCTTGGCAAAACATGCAGACAAAAACGCCTCTTGTACAATGTATTACCAATAGCGTTGCAGCGAACTATACAGCCAATGTGTTGCTTGCTTCTGGTGCTTCACCTGCCATGATTGATAATCCTTATGAAGCCGAAAGTTTTACCAAGATTTCATCAGCTTTAAGCATTAATTTGGGCACGCCAACTTCAGAGCAAATGCAAGCTATGCAAATCTCTGCAAAGACAGCACAGCTTCATAATATTCCTTGGGTACTCGACCCAGTCGGCTATGGACCAATTTTAGCTTGGCGCAGTCAAATGACGGACGAGCTTTTACAATTTAAGCCAAGCGTTATTCGAGGTAATGCCTCAGAAATCAGTACGCTTGCAGGCAACCAAGTTCAATCTAAAGGTGTCGATAGTACCTTAAGTAGTGATCAGGCCTATCAACAGGCTTTCTCCCTCTTAACGCATGCAGACTGTATCGCTATTTCGGGTGAGTCAGATTACATTTTATCTAAAGAATTAGACATCGTTATCCAAGTAAATGGCGGAAGTCCGTTGCAACCTAAAATTACGGCAACGGGCTGCGCGTTGGGTGCTTTAATCGCAGCATATAGCGCTGTGACTACCCCAAGCATTGCCGCACTTTCAGCTCATGTTCACTTCGCAATTGCAGGTAAACTGGCAGCAAATCAGGCACAAACTATGGGAAGTTTTAGTACCCTCTTTATGGATTATATTCATATGTTAGATGCCAACTTAATTGAGCAATATGCTGATATCAAACTTTTAAACCTACAGGCATAACCTAAGTTAGGCCTGTATCACTTGCACTTACTTTAAAAGTAAGTAGATATCTGTAATAAGCTCGGACTCTTTCACCTCATGTACAAAATTGTGATAGTGAAAGAAAACAGGATAATCCCCAGCTTCTTCTGATTGCTCGGGTAACCAATTTCGAAAGATGTAATACACACTATCTTTAATCTGGTCATGACTACCAACATGCCTTACGGTTGCATAACGACCCGCAGGAATTTCTCCTGTTTGTACGCCGTAAGTATTTTCAGGTACAGCTTTTTCAATTGAACCCGCAATATCAAATCTAAACTCGTCAGATGGCGTCTGTTCAGGGTCAGCAAACGGAATACCATAAGTTCTAGATTTGGTCACAGGTGATAAACCCGTTTCTTTACGCCAAGCAATAAAACGTGCAGCCGTTTCAAAGACTTTATCTGGACTGCCTAAATGCGACAGATAGGCAATCTTTTCAGCAGGCCGCTCAACAATATTTACATTCATTTTTAACTCACTTTTTGGAATCGTAAAAACAAACTTCTGGTGCCAAGATTCCCAGTCTGGTTTCTCTCTAAAAGCCCGAGGAGTTTGATCAAATGAACGCTTAAATGCACGAGTAAAAGCCTCTGGACTCTCGAACCCTGCTTGCAATGCAATCTCAATAATTTTGAGATCAGGTTCAAATGCCAGTTGAAAAGAGGCCCGCTTTAAACGAGAAAGTTGAATAAACTTCATCACATTTAGGCCAATATGAATGGCAAAAATTCGATGAAAATGAAACTTAGATAAGGCCGCAATCTGGCTCAATCGATCAACATCTAAATCTTCATCTAAATGTCTTTGAATATAATCACAAACCAGTTGCAGCTTTTGTATATATACAGCCATACATTTATGTCTGTTCATTCGATAGCACTACTTTTACATAGTGCTCATCTCTATTCTTGATCGAAATTGCGCTTTTTTAGTGTTATACAACTTGCTTAAAATAATCTTCTCTTGGCATATCAATCAACTCAACACACAACTGGATTGGCTGGTTAATTTCTTGCTGTAAATAGTTTTTCTGGCTAAGTGCGGTGAGCACCTGATCACCAATAAACTGCTTTTGTTCAGCTGTTCTTCCCGACAAAATGTAGGCTTTTACATGAATATAGGCTTGGTCAGCCCCTAAGCCAATGAGGAAAACGTCATCTTTACGCGCACGGCTTTTAATGTCTTCTGGACTAAATAGCTCTGTCTCAATAAGTGTGGTATTAATTTCTTCAAGTAATTGTTTTGCGTTTAATCCAGTTAAATTTTCTGAATAATCAACTACAACATGCGGCATAGCCACCTCAATTCATGTAATAAGTCATTAAGCGAATTAAACTTTACTCAATAAATAATAAAGCTAATCGAACCTGATCATATCCCATCCGAGGGCTGGTTGCCTCAACAATTGGTCTTAGTTTGATCGAACCATCATCAGAAAAATGATCTGGATTTTGGCGTTTTTTCAGCTTCTTATAAATTTTACGAATTTCTTCGACCACTTCTTCACCCGGATGGGCAACCGAAATATCTAGCTTTTGTTCTTTATGAAGTCGAGCCAAATGGTTAATAATCGTCGCTGGGGTTAGACCACGTTCATGCGCGATATCTTCAATTTCATAGCCTTCTTCAAACAAGACACGGGTCTCGTCTAGCGTTGCCGTAGCGTAATTTTGCTTGCCACCTTTTGCGAGTTTTTTCTCATTACGAGAAATCTCGGTTTCATTTAAGGTGCCACCACAGTGACGTATAAAAGCTTTATGCTGAGCAGTTAAATCTACATCTGCAAAGTTATCTTCGGCTTCTTTAGACAGCTCTTGGAAACGGCGATCAGCTTTTACAGCTAAACTGTCTAATTCTAAAGCTTGCTCATTAATGCCTAATAGCTTTAACCCCGTTAAAGATTTTAAGCGCGAAAGTGCAACATAACCCTGACCTTTTTCAAAAGTGTTCATGAGGTTAATTTCGGCAGCTTCTAAAGTCATACCTTGGCTTTTATGAATGGTAATCGCCCATGCTAAGCGAAGTGGAATCTGCTGAAAACTTGCAATAACCTTACCTGCTTCATTTTCAACTGACCATGTTTCAGGAGCAACCAACAATGTTGTGCCATCGGTCAATTTTACTTTCGGCAGCAAGCCATTTTCGTCATCTTCTTCAAAACCGATGACTTCGCCTAAACTTCCGTTGATATAACCCATATCAAAGTTGTTTTTTACAAACATGACTTTGGCATGCTTTTTAAGCGTTAACTCTTCTGGCGCACGAACCGAAGATTTTAAAGTTTCTAATAGTTTTTCATTACCATCTAAAACAGCATTAAATTGATGCCCTTCATTATCAATTTCATTTAGGTGCTGATAATTGATATTGTCGACATCCATATTGTGCGTGTAAAGACGCGTAAAGGTCTCACCAATATCGTGTGAGCGTGATTGACGCAGTGCTTGTAAATGATCTGCTTGAATATTTTGCGCGCGAATAGCATTTAAAATCTGGTTTAAAATTTCATCGTCTTGACGGTGCTGTTCTGTTAAATAACATACGCGAAATTTAGCTTCGACCCATGCATCTGACATAAAACAGAACTTGTCTCGATTGGCTTCACCATTACGGCCAATAGGTGGCAGCTGGAAGAAATCTCCAGCCACAATGACTTGAATGCCACCGAATGCTTCATCACTTTCTTTAAAATATTTTAGAACTTGGTTGACCAGATTAAGCTGCTTCGCATGGAGCATTGAGATTTCATCAATCACAAGAACTTGCGCATTTTCAAGGTGTTCCTTGAGGTATTTACGCTCTTTCATGCGTTTTAGATCATCATCGGTTAACTGATCTTTAATGCCGATACCAGCCCATGTATGAATAGTCATACCGTTCATATGCGTTGCAGCAATACCTGTAGATGCCGTAATCGCCACAGGCACTTTACGTGCTTTTAGGTATTGGATGTACTGATTAAGTGTATAGGTTTTCCCTGCACCAGCCGAACCGGTTAAAAAGACATTTTCACCTGCTTTAAGCAGTTTAAGCGCAGTTTCCTGTTTC
>Ga0209370_1000473_pt1 | contig 53851 bp, 42 predicted proteins | sample AgamicAtPrz_FD_187164 | JGI IMG/M metagenome (GOLD analysis project Ga0209370, IMG submission 187164) | Agave microbial communities from Guanajuato, Mexico - At.P.rz (SPAdes) (version 2) | ecosystem: Host-associated > Plants > Phyllosphere > Phylloplane/Leaf | place: Guanajuato, Mexico...
AGGTATTCGATACGCCCCTGCTGCATCTTGCGTTCGGTGATGTCCTGCACGATGCCGCGCAGGATGATCGCGTGGTTCGGATCGCGGCCGGACTCCGCCTGGTGCAGCACGCAGCGCTCGGTGCCGTCCGCATGGATCAGCCGATGCTCGATCGAGAACGCGACGCCTTCGGTGCGCAGGCTCGTGTAGGACTGCACGAGCATCGGCTGCTCGTCGGGCGGAACGGCCTGCACGAGGCGTTCGAACGTCGACGGCGTGTGGGCGGCGTCGAGCCCGAGAATCCGGTACAGCTCCGGCGACCAGTAGCCGTCCGTGCGCCCCGCCTGATATTCCCAGTTGCCGAGGTGCGCGAGCGCCTGCGCATGCGTGAGGCTGACCTCGGTCGTCGCCAGCTTTTCGACCGCCGCCGCCGCGCGCAACAGATAACGGACCCGGTATCCGAGCAGTTTCCACCGCATCGGTTTGGACACGAAGTCGGTTGCGCCGGCATCGAACGCGCTGGCGATCGACGCGTCGTCGTCGTTGCCCGTGAGCATGACGATCGGCACGCGGCGGCCCTCGGGCAACGCGCGCAACGCCCGGCAACAGGCGAATCCGTCGCCGCCGGGCATTTCGACGTCGAGCAGGACGACGAGCGGACGGTGACGCAGGAACGCGTCGATGCCTTCCTGCGGCCCCGTCGCTTCCTCGACGCGGAAGCCTTCGGGTTCGAGCGTCTCCACGACCAGCAGGCGCGTCATGGCGTCGTCATCGATGATCAGAATCGCCGGCACATCGGCATGTTCCTGGTTCACGAGCATCCTCCTGTTGTGCGGCCGCGCAATCGCCCTGGCGATCGGCCGGTCCGGCGTCCATTCAACCTTCGACGCGCTCCGCGATCAGCGCCGCGTGTGCGTGCCCGAATTCCGCGTCCGTGCCGGCGACCAGCTCCACCGCCGCGCCCACGTCGGCGGCACGCGCCAGCTGCTCGATCTCGCGGCACCGCGCTGACAGCAGGTGCGCGCCGACGTTCGCGCTGCTCGATTTCAGCGTGTGGGCGGCCAGCTTCAGCGCATCGGCGTCGCCCGCTTCGACCGCCGCATGCATGTCGCGGATCAGCCGCGGCGCATCCGCCGTGAATTGATCGATGATCCGCGTCAGGACATCCGGGCGGCCCGGCCGCTGAAGCGCGCGCAATGCATCGAGCGCCTTATGGTCGATCACGCTTGCGTCGTCGTCCGGATCGGGGGCCGCGCCGCCGCCGGCTTCCGGATTCGTGTCGATGCCGGCGTCGGTCGTTGCCGCATCGCTTTCGGTTGCCGGCGCGCATGCCGCGCCGCCGACATGGCGCGCGAGCATCTGCAGCAGCGCATCGCGGCGGAACGGCTTGCCGAGATAGTCGTCCATGCCGGCGGCCAGGCAGCGCTCCCGGTCGCCGCTGAGCGCATTGGCCGTCAACGCGATGACCGGCATGCGCGGCGCGCCGGCTTCGGCTTCGCGACGGCGCAGTTGCCTCGTCGCCTCGAAACCGTCGAGCCGCGGCATCTGGCAGTCCATCAGAACGACGTCGAATACGTCGTCCGCCAGCCGCTTCAGCGCCTGCTCGCCGTCGTCGGCCACGTCGACCCGATAGGCGGTGTCCTCCAGCATCGCGAGCGCGATCTGCTGATTCACGACGTTGTCCTCCACCAGCAGCACGCGCGCCGAGATCGCATCGAGCGGCCCCGCGGCGGCGTCGGACACCGGCTCCGCCGACGTCAGCCGCGGCGGCATCACGTGCATCGCCGATGCGATGGCCGTATAGAGATCGGCGCCATGGAGCGGTTTCGTCAGCCGGGCGGCGATGTCGAGTTCGTGCGCGACCAGGACGCTGTCCATCATCTCGAACGCGGTCAGCGTGATGATCCTGAGCGCACGCAGCGACGGATCGTGGCGGATGTGCTGCACGAGCGAGATGCCGTCCATGCCCGGCATCCGTACGTCGACGATCGCGAGATCGAACGGCGCGCCGTCGGCGACCGCCGCGCGCAACTGCGACAGCGCGTCGTCGCCGCCGATCGCCGTGGCGACGCACAGCTGCCATTCGATCGCATGTTCGAGCAGCACGCTGCGATCGGTTTCGCTGTCGTCCACGATCAGCACCTTCAGGCCGGCGAGCGACGGCCTCGCCTCCGAGACGACGCCGACCTCCCCGGACGCCGGCTCGAACCGGGTCGTCACGGTGAACACCGAACCCTGGCCGGGCGTCGATTCGAGCGTGAGCGCGCCGCCCATCATCTCGGCCAGCTGGCGCGAGATCACCAGGCCGAGCCCGGTTCCGCCGTATTTGCGCGCGGTCGAGTTGTCGGCCTGCTGGAACGGCCGGAACAACTGCGCGGCCACCTCGGGCGCGATGCCGATGCCGGTGTCGGCGATCGTGAACACGAGGCGGCCGTCGTCCGAATACGAAGCGCCGAGCGCGACGTACCCGTGCTCGGTGAACTTGATCGCATTGCCCAGCAGGTTCGTGAGCACCTGGCGCAACCGCACCGGGTCGCCGCGCATCCATTCCGGAACGGCGTCGCCGCGGTTGTACACGAGCGCCAGCGCCTTGCGTTGCGCGTTGGGCTCCAGCAGCGCGACGACATCGTCGAGCAACTGATGCAGATTGAAATCGATGCGTTCCAGCGTCAGCTTGCCCGCCTCGATCTTCGAGAAATCCAGAATGTCGTCGATCAGCACGAGCAGCGTCTGACCGGATCGATACACGGTGTCGACGAACTTGCGCTGCTTCGACGTCAGCCGCGTGCGCTGCAGCAGTTCGGTCATGCCGAGCACGCCGTTCATCGGCGTGCGGATCTCGTGGCTCATCCGCGCGAGAAACTCCGATTTCGCCGAATTCGCGGCTTCGGCCGTGGCGATCGCCGCCTGCAAGGCGACGTCGCGGCGTTCGATTTCGTCGAGCATCGTGTTGAAGCCGGCGATCAGCGCCGCGACTTCGTCGCTGCCTTTGTGCGTCATGCGCAACGACAGGTCGCTGCCGCTGCGAATGCGCGCCATCGTGCGCGTCAGCCGCGACAGCGGCCCGGAGATCGACGCGCCGAGCCGATGACTGATCACCCACCCGCCGATCGCGAGCAGGAACGAAACCCCCACGATCATCATGATCGCGGTCGCCACGGCCCGGTAGACGTCCGATACGATAGCGCGCTGCTGAAGGTCGACGCGCACGGCCTCCTGCTCCGTGTAGGCCGCGAGGCGATTGGCCGTCGTGTCGACGTCCGCGACGATGCGCTGCATGGCCACGTCGTTGGACAGCATGTCGGACTTCACCGCGAGGATGCGGCGCGCGGATCCGGCCAGCTCCGTGGTCAGCCCGACGACATCCTGTGCGCGCTTCGCGTTACCCGGGCCGTCCGCGGCGAGCGCATCGCGCAGTGCGCCGGCGGATGCGGTCAGCGCGCCGATATTCTTGCGCAGCGCGTCGTCGCCGCGCGTCGGACGGTCGGTGCTGTCGCTTTGCGCGATCATGCGCAGGTCGAACGCCAATGCGTTGATGCCGCCGCTCACGACCGCCGACAGCGACCCGACCCGCGCGGCTCGCCGCCGGAATTCGATCGCCTCGTCGAGACGCTGTCGCGCCTTGACGATCTGCAATGCGAATGGATCCGCAATCTCCGCGAGCTTCGCGTCCAGCGCATCGAGCGACTGCAGCGCCCTGTCCTCTTTCGCGCGGTAGCGGGCCGCGACGGACGGCTCGGCGAACATCGCGCCGCGCAGCGCGACGAGGCCGTCGTGGCCGTCGAGGATGTCGGTCGCCACGCGCCCGAGTGCGGTCGTCACGCCCTGCGCGGTGGCGGCGTCGAGGTTCGGCGCCGCGATCGCGAGCGCATGGCGCGCGCCGTCGATCGACGCCTGCATGCGTTCGCGCAGCGGCGCGAGCCGGTATCGGTTCGGCGCGACGTCGACGCGGCCGGCGACGGTGATGATGTCCTTGACGTTCGTGCGAACCTGGTCGAGCGCATGAATCGTCCGGTTGTATGCGGTGTTGGCCGCGAGCGCGCCGCTCACCGCCGCATCGGCGTCGTTGTCCAGCCGCTCGGTTTCCTTGCCGATCTCGGTCAGCAGCGTGGCGCCCCGCGCCTGCACGCGTTCGATCAGCCGGCGCTCGGCGGCGAGTTGCGCATCGCCGCGCAGGCGCTTGTCGACGCCTTCGTTCATCGACCGGAGCATCGTCCGCAGATCGGCGGACGGTTCGTCGATGCCGTGCCCGTCGATCGCGCGCGCGGCGGTCGTGATGCCGGAGATCCGCTGCAATTGCGTTTCGATCTCCGACGACGACTGCTGTCGCTCCGACGCGTCCCGCGCGTGCTCGAGCCGGCCGAACTCCACCGCGAGTTCCGCATACGCGCGCTGGAGTTCGTTGCTGCGCACTTGCAGCGGCAGCGATTCCGTCGTCAGCGTGCGCACGCCGGACGCAATGCCGTGCACCGCGATCAGGCTGGTCGCGGAAATCGCCACCGCGCCCAGCAGCATCAGGCTGGTACTGGTGACGAGCTTCGCCTTGATGTCCATGCAGCCCTCCAGGATCGGGACGGCCCGGCGGCCATCCGTCCGCTCATTGCGCCGGCACGACGAGCGGCGCGACGCGGCCGTGCGCGATTTCGGTGAGGAACACGTCGTTCAGCGCCTGGTGATCGTCGGGGCCCAGGTTGACCACCAGGCCGCCGAGGTCGAGATGCCGGATCGATTCGAGCGCCTGCTTCAGCGTCGCCCGCGTGGGTGCCGGGCCCGCGCGTTCCAGCCCGATCAGCGCGACCTTCGCGTCGAGGCAGCCCTCGATGTGCACCACGCCGATGTGCTCGTCCGGAAAGCGCTGCGCGATCAGCCGTGCGCAGTCCCGGATCACCGGGCGCTCGCTCTGCGGCAGCGGCACGACCTGAGAAATCAGCACGCCGTTCCCTTCGTCGCCGACCAGGCGCAACAGGTCGTCGGTGCCGACGAACGACACCGCCGCGAGATGGGCCGTGAGGCCTTCGCGGTGCGCGGCGCGAATGAATGCGGCGACCGGCGTATACGGGCCGACCATGATGACGACGTCGGGCCGCGCTTCGAGTACGGCTGCGAGACCCGTGTCGACCGCCGTCGTCCCGCGGCGGAACGTGCCGGTGGCGACGACGTCGAGGCCATGGCGGCGCAGCGCGAGCTGCGTGCCCGCCAGCACCGCGAGCCCGAAGCCGTCGTCCTGGTAGAACACCGCGAAACGCCTTGCGCGGTCGTGCGCGATCAAATGATCGACCAGCGCGCGCGTTTCGTCGTCATAGCTCGCCCGGATGTTGAAGACCTCCGGCGTGACCGGCCTGCGCAGCGCCATCGCGCCGCTGAACGTACCGACCAGCGGAATGCCGGCGTCCCGGATCATCGGCAGCACCGCGGTAGTTGTCGGCGTGCCGACATAGCCGAACAGCGCGAGGACGTTGCCCTGCTCGATCATGTCCAGCGTGTTGTCCACCGTCCGGTCGGGTTCGTAGCGATCGTCGGCGACGACGAGGTCGATTTTCCGCCCGTGCACGCCGTCGTGAGCGTTCGCGTCGTCGAATACGGCTTGCGCGCCGATCAGCAGCCCGTGTCCGAGGCCCGCGGAATTGCCCGATTGCGCGTTGACCATGCCCAGACGGATCGTGTCGTCGGTCACGCCGGGCTCCGCCGCGAAGCCGGCGCCCTGGCCGCTCAATGCAGCGCAGCACGCGATCAGCGCCAGCACGTGCCTGCCGCGGGGATGCTCGAGCGCACGCAGTACGTTCGAAAACCAGATGCCGGAACACATCCGTGTGACTGACACACCCTCGTCCATGTTGGGCTCCCGTTCGGCACCCGGTTGTTCTGATCTGATGGTGCGCCCCATCGCATGCCGCACCGCTGCCGTGGCACGAGTCAATTAGTCATATATATAGGTGGCATCCCTTGCGACTGCAAGCAGGAGGAGCGGAGCAACGCCGCTGGTCACAACGTGTTCCGCGGCGGCGACGGAATGCGGGCAGACGCGACTGCGCGGGATCGCCTTTCCGGCATTTCGATGCGGTCGTCAGTGCGTCGCTTTGTTGCGGAAATCGGTGCGCAAGAGTTGGACGTCCGTGCGTTTGTGCGCGGCCGATTCCTGCGTTCAGGAGAGGGAATGTGCGGCGGTGGACTTGCGGCGGCGTCGATGCGCCGCTCGTCCCGTTGCCGGGCCGCGCCTTGTTGATCTTGTCGATCAGCGACTTGGCCGCACCCGAGATCTGCCACGAAGAGATCTGCCACGAACCGTCGGCGGCCTGTGACCCTGAAGAATGAACCGGTTTATCATCAACGTTTTGCTACGCGCGAGCAGGCACGCCTTGCCTGTACATCGAATCTTCTACAATCGGCAGCGCACGCAGGCGCATCCGAACGACCCATCGCCTGTCACATTCACGAAGTGACGCTATCTCAATCATATCGTTGCCTAGCCCGTTGGCCTTCACGAATTCCATCCGACCTCATGCCCCCACGCACGCAATGGGTACGTGGCCCTACGCGCAGTCGCTTGCCGCCGACGATGGCGTCGGGGCCGCTGGTGGACCAGACCCGGATCGAGACACTGGCGTCCGCGTTACAACTGCTAGCACCCGGCTCGAGCGACGATGTCAACCGCATACCGCGGACCACGCTGTTGCTTGCCCCGATCAGCTGGGCGTGACTGTCTGATGTGCGGCTTGGCAGGGCTGATTCGCTATGACGGCCACGCACCGGCACAGGTCGAGCGGGTGCTCGCCATGCGCGAACGACAACGGCATCGTGGCCCAGATGGCCGGGGCTCATGGCATGACCAACACGCCGTGCTTGCTCACGATCGTTTGGCTCTACTCGACGCCGAGCATGGCGCACAGCCGATGTGCAGTGCCGACCATCGTTACGTGCTGGTCTACAACGGCGAGATCTACAACTACGCTGAGCTTCGCCGCGAACTGAGCGCGCACTGGTCGTTTCGCACGAACACCGACACCGAGGTCGTGCTCGCCGCATATGCGGTATGGGGCGAAACGTGTCTTCGGCGCTTCAACGGCATGTTCGCGTTCCTGCTGTGGGACACCCGTCGTCAGCGAGCCTTTGCCGCGCGCGACCGGCTGGGCGTCAAGCCGTTCGTTTACCTGCAACAAGGGGCGGAATTCCTGTTTGCCTCGGAGGCCAAAGGACTGCTGCCTGCGATGCAAGCGCCGCGTGCGAATGTCGACGCCTTGCTGGAATATCTGGTGGCGCCGTTCTTCAGCGGCGTGGCGCAACCCATGTTCGAAGGCATGGCCTACCTGCCGCCAGGGCATCTGCTGCGCCTGGATCGCGATGGCTTGCAGCTATCGCGCTGGGCGCCGGAGATTGCCGAAAACCCAGCTACCAGGGCCGACGATATCGCCCACGCGCTGCGCGAGCGGCTGGCCGCGGCCGTCCAACGTAGCTTGATCGCCGATACACCGGTCGGCCTATTTTTCAGCGGTGGCCTCGACTCCACGCTGATAGGTGGCCTGGCGCGAGCAGCAGGTACGACACCGCCCTGCTTCACCATTCGCTTTGAAGATCACCATCGCTACGACTACGCGCGTTCACTGATCGTGGCTTCCGATGATCAACCTTTCGCCGAACACGCCGCAAATGAACTGGGCCTGCCACGCGAAGACGTCGCACCGACGCGCTCCGCACTGGCCCAGGATCTGCTGCAATTGGCCACGCAAAACGATGCACTGCCCGCGTGGGAACAGGAGCTGGCGCAACATTACCTGGCGCGAGCCGCCAGTACGCGCCTCAAGGCGGTATTGGTCGGCGATGCCGCAGATGAAACGCACTACGGCTATCACTTCCTGCTCGACCCGCACGCCACCCGCGATCCGATCCATGTCCTGCAACGCTTGACCGCCGATCCCTATCTACGGCCCGGCTTGCTGGCGCAACCGTTGCAACACTACGGCGAGCACTATCGCCAACTGGCGATCGCCGCCGGACACGATTGGCATACGCACGCCTCACGTTTGCGCGCCACGCAATGGCTGGTGCGGCATCGTTGGTTGCAGCGGCTGTTGCATAACGGTGATATCCATGGCATGGCACATGGCCTGGAAGCGCGCGTACCCTTCAGCGATACCGAAGTTTTGGACCTGGCTGCCACCGTTCCGGCCGAGCTGGCGCTACGTGATGGCGTGGAAAAAGCCATGTTGCGTGAAGCGGCGCGCGGCGCGTTGCCGGAAGCCGTGCGCCTGCGCAGGAAGTCGGCCTTACCCAAGGATCAAGGCAACGGCGAGGCATTGCGCCAGCACACACGCGAAATACTGGCGACGGACGCCGACCGCATCGCCGGCTTGCTCGACGTAGCCCGGCTGCAGCGCCGCTGCGCCGATCCGTCCCCGTTGAACGAGCAAGAGCGCGCCGTGATGTTTCGGGCTTGCTCGCTGGCACACTGGTCGCGGGCTCACGGCGTGAGCATGCCATGAGGCGACCAGCGGCAACGAACGGGAGCCGATGCGGAATTGGGCCTCGGCCCGTACATCGCTGGCGAAATCGCGAACGGCCACGACGGATATATCGACGCGCGGTCGGATGAGACGGAAACGGTATTCATGGTGACCAACCGCGTCCATTGGGTCGACCGAACTCACGGCGCAGCGAAGAACCGCACCAAGGCCTCCGACACGGCTTCCGGCTGCTCCTCCGGCTGAAAGTGTCCGCAATTCGCGATGACTTCGCCAGTGACATGGTTTGCAAACGGGCGAAGCGCTGCTGCCATGTCCGGGATCGATCCCTGATCTGCACTGAGGCCGAGCAACGGCATCGTCAGCTTCCGCTCGTGCGACAGCGCTCGGTTCTGCTCGACCGAACGCGCCGCAGCGCGATAGAACGCGAGGCCTGCACGCATGCCCCCAGGCGCGCGGTAGGTCCTCAAATACTCGGCTATCTCGGCCTCGCCATAGCACGCCGGGTTAGCCGTCTTGCTCCAGAAAAACCATTCCAGATAGGCCCGTTCACGACCTTCGAGAAGAATCTCGGGAAGGTCCGGAACGGCATGAAAGGAAAAGTGCCAGGTCTTCCATGACCGGTCGGACGAAGACGGCAGCATATCCGGCAATGTAATGCCTGGAATGCCCGCATCCAACAATGCCAGTGCATCGATCTCCTCACCGAACAGATGCGCATACGGAAATGCCACCCACGCGCCGACATCGTGGGCGGCGAGACTGTATCGTTTGAGTCCGAGATGGCTCACGAGGTCGTGCACGCGCTGCGCGACCGTTTGCGTGTCGTAGCCATCGATCGGCCGATCGCTATCGCCCTGGCCTGGCAGATCAATGGCGACAACGCGAAAGCGGCTAGGGCGTGTTCACACTAGCGAAGGGCTTCGACGATCAGGGCGAAGTTGATAAAGGCAATGAACATCAGATCGAGTTTGTCGAAGCGCGAGAAGATGCGACGAAAGCCCTTCAATCGACGGAACAGCCGCTCGACTTCGTTGCGACGTTTGTACATCTCTCGGTCGTATTCCCAAGGCTCGACGCGCGTGCTCAACGGAGGAACGACCGGAATGAAGCCCAGATCCAGCGCGAGTTGTCGGGTTTCGTTGCCTTCGTACGCCTTGTCCATCAACAAGTGCAGCGGCCGATTCGGCGGTCCCAGGCGTTCGAGCAGTGCACGCCCCTGCGGTGCATCGCCGGCCTGACCGGGCGACAGCGCGAACGTTATGGCTGTTCGAGCATCCGCGGCAACCATATGAATCTTGGTTGTCCATCCTCCGCGGGACTTGCCGATGGCTTGGGGTCCATTTTTTTAACGCACCGGTGCCGTCAGGATGAACCTTCACGATCGTGCTATCCAGCGATACAGCTTCAATCCGAACGCGGATAATCTGCGCGCGCTGCAACTCCGTGAACACTCGGTCCAGTACGCCGTTGCCAGACCAGCGGTTCAGCGCGTGTAGATCGTATGCCAGCGACCGAAACGTGGCGGCAGGCCGCGCCATTTACATCCGTGCTCAGCAACATAGAGGATCGCGTTGAGTACTTGCAGGCTCGACAGACTCACGTTGCCTCGCTGTCGCGGCAGGCAGCGTTCGATCTGTTGAAATTGGGCCTCGGAGATTTCCATCTCCGAAGCATAACCTCAAATCAGCGTAGTGTGAAAACGCCCTAGCAGCAACAGACCATCACTTCGCGACTTCGCTTTGCTCGGACTTCAGGACCGCCAGCTTCGATTCCTTCACTCCGTCCTGCCCGGTCGCGTCGTCAACGAGCTGCAGTTTGCTGCGAGCGTACATGATGCCCATCTTGACCTCCTGCCAGACGTAATAGATCTTTCCAGCGACCGTATCGACGTCAAGTGTCGAGTCATTTTCCGCCTTCGAGACCAACTGGTGGCGGCCCGGCTCCACCTCGCTATACAGGTAAGTCTTCGCGGCCGTATCGCCCAGAATCTTACCGTCGAGTGTCACCGGCATCTTGACGGCCCCGCCCATGCTCTCGTTCCGATACACGTAAATTGCCGCCTTCTCTTGCGGCGCGCTGAACGTCTTCAGCTCGTCATCGCGTTGCGGATCGCCCATCGGCACCGAGGCGCAGCCCGCCAGAATCAACAACGAGACACCCAGCGGGATCAATTTCTTCAATTGCATTTATTCAATTCCATCTATTGGTTGCAAACAAACAGCCTTCGACTTTCAGCTTTCGGATACAACTAATCCAACAGCACTATCCGAACTCCGCTACCTATCTCGCCGTCCCGTAGCTCAACGACATCGCTAGTCTCGAACGCACGTTGGTCAACGTTCGCAGATTGATTGAGCATATGCCGTTCACCCATTAGAACTATCGTTTGTCGGGTCTCGCCGTGAACCACAAGTGTCGCTCGGCGGCCAGCAATCCCCCCTTCCAAATTGCCGCCCTCACAAGCCAGTACAGTCACACCGCTCGACAACCGAAAGACATCTCGAACACGAAATTCTTTCTGCATTTTAAAGCCCCTTATCTCTCAGAATTTGGAGAATGCGCACGTCTTCGGCGCTCAGTCCGAGCATTTGCTGGTGTCGCATCATGAAGTCTTTGACATGAGTCTCCACACTGCCAAGCCCACTTGTCCCAAGTCGATCGACAATTCCGAGTCTTGCTTGAGTTTCATGCAGAAACTCCTCAAGCACTGCCGCTTTACTTGGATTTTCCCGAGGAAGAATGCTCGAGTTGTTAACGCCCCCAACCGACGCCTCTGCCCCGAAGTAGTCAAGCATTCGAAGCTCATCGGAGCCGGGTTTAGCGATAACCAATGAGCGTTTATTACCAACAGCCGCCAACAACTCTGCTGATGCTGGCTCCACGCCCATCAATTCGCTTGGACTCCGCAACGACATCGCGGTCATCTTGCCGAGTGCCGTACCGCCTTGCCCTGCCACCGTTGCGTCAAATAGTCTCGTGACTCCCGCTACTGCTTTCGCAGGAATTTGCTCGAACATCGTCAGCGCGAATCCGGTGGCGTTCCCCGAACGTGCAGCGAAGCCCCCATCTGTTTGGAAGTATGGAATCTGAGGTGTAGGCCCAGCCCCGGCTCCAGGCGGAAGCAAGCCAATCGCTTCACCGCCCCTCACTGCGGCGTGACCAAGGGCAAGAGCTCCATTCACAAACTGCGTCGGGGTGTTGGCCAAACCCTTCACGTAGTTTCCGGCGTCCGACGCCATCTGTCCCGCTGCAACTCTCCATGCCAGCAGGGTATTTTCAGGACTACTGCCAGCATCAGCCAGCATGATTGGACGCTCTCGGTCCGAGAATCCCATCGAAGGGCCGAACAACAACGACGACGCGCTATACCGAGCACGAGAAGCCGCCAATGCATCAACCGAAGCGGCACTCGTCACGGCATCCAACGTCGTTGTTACGCCACCAACAGCACCAAACAATCCGGCATTGCCGTTGTACGACGTATCAAGCGGCATAAAGCCACTACCGACACCACCGATTGCACCTGGCAGTACTTGTCCGTTGACGGCTGCAATGGCCTGCTGAGCCAGAAAGTCCGTCGAACTCGGCGCGGTGGTTTTCGCGATCGATGCATTTTGCATCCGGTCGGCCACCATGTTCCCGACGGTAGAGGCCACGGCATCCGCGGCAATTGCCCTACACCTCCTTAGACGCACTTCCCCGTCTCTACCGCCAGCAAACCCTTATAGCACAAGCCTTCCGGCCATTCCATCAGGCTTGTCGTAAATTTTCGCCCTAGACGCGGTTTTCCGGCTCGCTGCCGGGGGGTTGCAAAGGGGCTTGGCCCCTTTGGCACTCGATACGTTCGCGAGGCGTGCAGCGATCCGTAAACGTATCCGTCGTGCCTGTCCGGATCATCTCGACGACGGCCAACAAGATTTTCCACTGCAAACGGGATCGACGACGAAGCCACTGCCAGCGCAAGAATTCGGCAATTGCTGGCGTCGACGCCCCCTCGGACGACGAACATCGCGTCGTTGTCGACGACTAGCTGCGTCGCGCGGTCGACGGAATTCGAGCAATGCCCCTCGATGACGACGAGCGACGGCACGTCGCGGGAAAGCTTTTCTGACGCATTGAACACAGATACGACAACGCCCGCTTACGCGGGCGTCGATGCAAGCGCACTAGCGCTCTCTATCTGAATCGCTCATAGAAACTTGCATCGAACCAATTGTCGTCAAAGGCCAGCAATTGCTTACGAAGAACGTGGCGTACCCGCTCACTTCGCTCACCATCTAGCCAAATTTGGATGGTTTCGCGCACCTCTGGCCACTTCAGCTCATGCATGCAATATTCGACCAACTCCGGTGGCCCCTTCTCTGGATTACGAAGCACATCGAGAAACGCATCCACAAGTTCTATCCGATGACTAGGGTGATCCTGTACAAATATCAGGATAGCCTCTAACGCAGGCTCGAGTGGCTTATCCATAGCGCTCCCAGCTATGAATTCCGCATCCGCCGAAAGTTTGAAGAACTGATCAGTAATTTCGCTCATTTGTATCACTTGAAGGTACGTTCGATGTACAGCCCATCGACGTTGAAGCCAAGATTTCGGAACGCTTGCTCGGCCGCACGCTGAGCTTCAATTCCGCTCGGGCGATAGTGGCCTGAGAAGTTGTCAATGAATTTAAGTTGGCCACCGTAGATACCAAATTCACCGGCCGCCAACACTGGCTGACCCGCCGCCAAGTCAATGTGCTCTTGATTGTATTATTCCGCCCGACGACAAGTGACCCATCTTGGGTAACGACGTACGCCAGCCTACGCTGACTTATCGTTGCGAGTTGCTCATTCGGGATAATCTTTGCAGTTTGTGGAATGTCTTCCGGAAACAAATTCCTAAAAACTCTTGGGGTGACCGGGCCATCTGGAACAATGCCAAGTCGCAGATTAGGTACATAACGCTCCGCCATGTCGACGAGATTTGGCCCAAACATCTCGCCAGTTGATCGCAACGCCCCCGGCGCCTTAACAACCAACGGCGCGGCGCTCAACGCAACTTCCCACGGCCTTGTCGGCACCGCCCCAGAAATCACATCGCCCAACAAACGCTGCGCGCCGGCCAAACCACTGAGCCCAACAGCGTCCAGCCCTTCGGCCATCATCGCGTTGCCGCGACGAACGGTACCGGCGAGATTTTCCAGCGGTTGAATCGGACGATCAAGCCACTGGCCAATTCGGCTCAGCGGCGATTCGCCACCCCAGCCGCCGCGCCCCAGATCAAATCCGGTCGAGTCATCCGACCAGTCGTTCGAACCGCGACCCAAATCGAATCCGGCCAAACCACTACGAGCCGCTGCCGCTTGACGCGCGGCGGCGGCCGCATGCTCGGCTCGCTGCTGAGCCAGTGCCCAGTTCGCCGATCCCGCGAACTCCGAACCGATTCGCTGCTTGAGGGCTGCATCTTGTGCACGCGAGGCGGCAAGCGCGTCATTGGCCAGTTGGCCGAACTGATCTTGCAATCCGCCAATGAACGCTTGCTCCCGAAGACCTGCTTCCAGTTGCAGATTCCAGTTCGCTCGATTCGCAAACTGTTGCCCGGGATCACCACCATAGGCACGTACCGCGTCGGCCGTCATTCCGTTGACGTCGCCACCGACACCATACAAAGCGCTCGCGCCGGTTTTCCCAACGGAGCCCGCTTGCATCCGGTCAGCGACCATATTGCCCACGGTACTGGCAACCGCATCCGCCGCGATTGCCCCCACATTCCGGCCAACGCTCCCACCACGCACCAGTGTACTCGCACCCCCCGCGCTCACGCCACCCGCCACACCACTCACGACCCGGCTTGCACCCGCGCCATACCCGGCACCGAGCGCCGCTTGGCCTGCCTGCTGTCCAACCCCATAGCCTATGCCCGACGCCACCGCGCTCACCGCCACGCCCTTCCAGTCGAAGCTCACCGAGCGAGCCCCCCAATGCCGCCGTCCCAGCCGCAAATACGCCCATTCAGGTTCCCGTTCACGTCGTAGTTGTAGTAGCTCGATGCCGGCTTCCAACCCAGCGCGTTCGGGTTCGAGCCTTGCGACACCGTCGCCTTCTGCTTCGCGCCGTCCCACCATTCGTACGTGTACGCCGTCGTCACCGTCGTGCCGTCGCCACGATCCGCGCGGCGCTCCGTCCGCTCAAGCGTCCCGTCCGACAGCCGCGTATAGCGCGTCGTCGCCCCTTCCAGCACGTCGCGCTCGCTGAGCTGAAGGCCGTCCGCATCGTACGCGCGCGTCACCTGCACCGTCCGCTTCGACCGATCCGCCGTGTATTCCGCGTACCCCGTCATGGGCGCACGTCGATGGCACACTGAGGGAACATCATCCAGGCAACACTCGGGAGGCAGGCCGGGTGCGCAAGCGCTACAGTAAGCGCCGTGGCGCGCACGACGTGGTGCAATCTGCACCATGCCCGCGAGCCTTGTCAGTTCGGACTCCGCGCGATCAGCGGCCACTGCAACGACGTCTCGCCGTTCGGCAATGTGGTGCGCCTCAAACCCGCGCCACGCTCGCCTGAGCGACCGGTTTGCACGCGTTTTGGCGAGTGCGTCATGTCTGTGCTATTTCAAGGGGGTGGTGCACTTTGGACCAACACGAGATTTACGCAGCAAACAAGGCCGACGACGACGCAACAGACGAGCCTGGAATTCGGCAATGGCCGGCGTCGACCGCGGCCGCCGCGAACGACGAACATCGCGTCATTGCCAACGACTGGCTGCATCGTGCGATCGCCGGAATTCGCGCCATGCACCTCGACGACGACGAGCGGCGACTCGTCGCGAGAGAACTCTTCTGAGATTCGGGTGCAGATACGACAACGCCCGCTTTCGCGGGCGTTAATACAAATAAGCGACCTGCCTAGAACCCGTCTCCAGGGGAGACGATCCTAACGCCAGCCCCCAACATTCGCGCAATTATCTGCTGCGCTAACGCGTCATCTTCAATGATTTTGGCCGCCCTCGATTGCGTATTCACAACCAGATAGCTCGACTGGCCACCTTGCTCCATGGCTAATAGCGCCCATTGAGGTTGGCTACCATCCCAAAGGTATTTGAACTTCTCCAACTGCTCATGCATCATTAATACCTCGATGAGTTCTTGTTAAATCGAATCACATCGTTGCCAACGGGAACGACCTGAGAGCTTCGCTGTGGTGACCCCGCCATTTCCAGAAGCTGCATGATTTTCATGTCCGACGAACTCGCCCACGGCGTTCCACCGGGGTGAGTGTGATAAACAAAAATACTGTCGTTGCGGATAGGGATGTCGACAGCGCCTTTCTCACCCGAATACAGGAAGTACTGCCCGCCACCGCCTCCTTTGCCCGGTCCAAGCTGATACGTCACGGCAAACTCGACGTTGTGTTTAACCGTCAACGCCTCCAATTGCACTGGCGTCGGCCTAGTCGCAATCGGAACGCCTTCGGCACCAGGCAATCCTTCGCCAACTCGGGCTCCATACAGAAGTCGCTCAACTGTCCCGACATTTGCAAGCCCTCGCCGGATGCTTGCGACCGAAGCACCAGCGCCACCACGTGGCGCCCAAAGGGCATCCAGAGGTCCGGCCGCGTCAGCAACGGCCACTGCATATCCAGTGTTTCTCGTGGCCTGGATCGCCGCATTCGCCATCAGCCCGCCAATCGGCTGCGTGCCCTGCGTCTCCATGAAACGCATGAACGCTGCGTCTGTACTCGCGCGCGAAGCAGCCGCGTCCATCGGTACCAGCTTGGGCTGTCCAGCCAGCGGATCCAGTCGCGGAAGCTGATACGCCGACATCATCGCGTCAGTACGTGCCGACGAATTCTGCGCAAGCCGCCCAAGTAAGTTGCTCGCATCCGCTACCTGAACGCCCGGCAATGCATCAGCGAACTGTGCGCTGAACGCTTGCCCGGCGAGCTGCGTCGGTGCGGCTGGCACGCCCATGCTCGGACCATACAAGGTCGATGCGCTGCTGTAACTTGTCGGCGTCGTGTCGACCAGGCCACCATACGCACCATATAACATTGCGGCATTACTGTATGTCGACTCCGGCGCCACGAACCCACTGCCGGCGCCACCCAATCCACCCGGCAGAATCTGTCCGCCGACCGCTGCAATCGCGTCTTGCGTACGTCGAGTCGTCGAGTCGACGGAGGCGGCCTGCACGTTGCTGACCACCATATTGCCAATGGTACTGGCAACCGCATCCGCCGCAATTGCCCCAATATTGCCCGAAAGACTCCCCCCGCGCACCAGTGTACTCGCTGCGCCAGCCGCCACGCCAGCCCCAACGCCCGACACGAACCGCCCCACACCCAGACCCATACCCGACGTCGCCGACCCGATCGCTTGACCAGCCAACGCACCGGCACCCGACGCGATCGCGCTCACCGCCACGCCCTTCCAGTCGAAGCCGTGTTGCAAGCCCGTCGCCACGCCAATGCCCTGTGCAGCAACCGAACGCACTGCGCCTTGCACGACCGCCGCCCTGAATCCATTCGACGCGCCCGCACCGGCCGCACTCGTCGCGGCAGGTGCCATGGCACTCGTTACACCTCCCGCGACTGCGCCGCTCACCGCGCCCAGCGCAATACCCTTCCAGTTAAAGCCTTGCTGTTCGCCAGCCGCAATCAACACGCCCTGACTCGATACCGCACCCACGGTTCCAGCGACCGCGCCTGCGCCAACCGCACCGGCAGTCGCAGCAGCAGCACCACTAAACCCAACCGACGTTGCAAGCGACGTCGCGTAAGGCGCCAAGGTCCCGTAGGACACCACCGACACCACCACCGCCACCACCACCGCAATGATCGTCGCCAACCCACCACACCCACCATTCTTCCCCGGCGGCGGCGGCGGATCCGGCAGCGTCGGCTGCGTATTGCCAATCGCCTTGCCCGGGTCATACGGCTTGAACGTCTCCGACGTGTTGTGTACGTTCGTCACCTTGTTCGGCACCGTCAGAATCTGGCCCGCCTTCAGCGTCTCACCGCCCTTCAGCCCGTTCGCCTCCGCCAGGATGTACCACAGCGTCGCATCCCCCCACACCGCCGACGCGATCGACTGCAGCGTATCGCCCTGGCGCACCGTCCAGCTCCCCGCCGACGGCCCCGGATACGCGTGGTCGATCCGCATGAAGTTCTCGTCGAAATCCGCCGTGCTGATCGGCTTGAAGATCTTGTAACGATCGTCGCTGCCCGTCCCCAACTGCCCCGCCAGCTCCTGCACGTAGTCGACGTGCTCGACACCGTCGTTGCCGACGTTCCCCACCCGGTGACCGTTCAGGTAGTAGTACTCGTGCTTGTAATCGCCCGCGGCACCCAGCACCTGCCAGTTGTCGCCCCAGCGCACCTGCACCAGCTCGTCGCGCCGCAGCACCTGACCTTGCTGATCCGTCCAGTACGTGATCGCCCGCGACTTGTCCGCCTGCTCGCCGCCGTCGTCGTACACCTTCTTCAGGTTGCCGTTGACGTCGTACTCCATCCGGCTTTTCGTCGGCTTCCAGCCCGGACGGCCCGGATTGCTCGCCTGCGACACCACGCTCTTCTGCTTCGCGCCGTCCCACCACTCGTACGCGTACGTCGTCGTCACCGTCGTACCCGATCCCGAGATCGGCCTTTGATCCACCTGCGTGATCGTGCCGTCGGCCATCCGCGTATACGTCGTCGTCTGCTGCGCGACGTTGTCGCGCTCGCTCAACAGTTGGCCATCGGCGTCCCAGTTCCGCTCCAGGTCCACCAGCCGCGTCGTGCCGTCATGGTCATACGACGTGTAGCGCGTCACCCGGCCCGCGAGATCATTGGTCCGTTCCGCGTACCGCTTCCCGTTGATCGTCTGCGTCGTCAGGAAGCCGTTCGCGTCGTACGCGTAGGTCTCCGTGCGCCCGTCGCTCGCGTAGTGCGCCAGCGTCCGCTCGCCCGCCGCGTTGTAACCGAGTTGCACGCCGTCCGAGCCCGCACCGCCGATCACGATCGACACGCTCGTGTCGTCCGCGCTCGTCGCGCGCTGGCCCGTCGACAATTGGCCCATGGACACCGTGAAGCGGTTCATCTGATCGTATTCGTACCAGTACTCCTGGTACGTCCGATGGTTGTCCAGCAGGTCGTGGTATTCCGCCAGCATCCGGCGACGGTTGCCCACCGCGTCGTACTCGTAATACACGTTGTATTTGAGGTCGCGGATCGCCGTGACGCGGTTCATCGCGTCGTATTCGACCACCGTCTGCGCGAACACGTAGTGGTCCGCGATCGAGCGGAACCGCTCCTGCGTACGGTTACCGTTCGCGTCGTACTCGTACAGCGCCTCGGTACCCGTCCCGTGGTCGAGCACCTTCCACACCATGCCGTTCGAATAATAGTCGTACTCGATGTCCTGGCCAGTTTCCGCGCTGCGCTGACGCGCGAGCAGGCCTGCCCAGTTGTACTCGTAGGTGAAAGTATGGCCGCCCAGGTCGCGGTGCCACGTGACGCGGCCGTAGATGTCCATCTGGTCGACCTGCGTCATCCCGTTCGCATCGGTCGTCGTCAACACCCAACCGCCACCGACGTTGGTGCCGACGCTGCGGATATTCGACGCCCACCGGTAATCGTAGGAGATCGCGCGCCCCTGCGCCGACACGGTACGCGTCACCCGGCCTTCGTTGTCGTAGTAAACCTTGCTGCGGCGACCCAGCGCATCGATCGTCGCGATACGGTTGCCCGAGCCGTCGTACTCGTAACGCTCCGTGCTGCGCCGGCCATCGGCCAGGACAGGACGATCTATGCGAATCAGGTTATGCGATTGATCGTATGCATAGTCCGTCCGTCGCCCCAATTCGTCGGTATAGACGCGCATGTCGCCGCGTATGTCGTAGCCATAGGACTTGCTGTAGCCCTGCGCATCCCATGTGCGCGAGACAGCGGGCTGCGACAGGCCGTAGGTCCATTGGTGCGTCGACAGGTGGCCGTTCGCATCGCGCAGACCCACCAGGTTGCCCGTGCGATCGTAGTAGAACGTCGTCTCCGGCCGGGTCTCCATCTGGAAGCCGTTGGCCAGCGTGATCGATACGGTCGGCTCGCGCTTGAGGATCAGGTTGCCCTGCGTGTTGTAGATCAGCTCGCGAACGTTGGTCTGCCACTCGCCGATCACGCCGTTCTTCTTCTGCGTGAGCCAGATTTCCGACGCGACTTCGCCGAACGCGTTGTATGCCTGGAAGCGATCGATGGTCAGGTCGCGGCGCGTTTCCGTGTCGCGAATCTGCTGGTCGATTTCGACGTTGGTCGCCGAGTTGTTGCGCGTGCCGGTGTTGAAGAAGCCCTCACGATCGGCCAGCACGTTGCCGTCCGCATCGAGCGCCAGGTAGTAGTACTCGTAGTCGACCTGCGTCGGCAAGTTGCTCGCGTTGAACAGGAACCGGCCCTGGTCGTCGCGCGGGATCTCGACAAACGCATACTCCGCGCTGTAGTCCGCGACCGTCTTCGGCGCCGGTCGGTAATACAGCTTCAGCAGCGTCGCGTCGACCGGTTGGTTGTTCGCGCCGATCGGCGTGAACTGCATGATGCTCGGCGTTTCGCTGCCCTCAAGCTCGACGGTCAGGCCAGGACCGGATTCGCCGCCCACGGTCCTTTCGCCGATCGTCACGTTGCCACGGCTCATGGTCAGCGGTGTGCCGGTCGCGTCATAGGCGGTGAACGTGATGGCGTAGGTGTAGGCACCCGCACCGGGCAACAACGCGCGAGCATCCCAGACGAATTCGCCGTTCGCCATCCGGTCGACACGGATCGTTTCCTTCCGGCCGTTGCCCTCATAGGTCAGCAGGATCCATTCGGCTGCGGCAGGCTGCGACGTAAACGTCACCGTGGTCCGCTTGTCACCGAGATAACCGAACGCGACTGTCGGCGGCTGGCCGTCACGCAATCCGAGCGGACCTTCGATGACGTCGAGCACTTGGCCGAAACCGTCGAACAGCACAAGTTCGACGTCGTAGTCGCCGGCACCGAGTCTGCTCAGGTCAAGCGAGAAGGCGCCGGTCTCGCCATTGCGACCGACGGCGATCGTGATCCAATCATCGTTCGTTCCTTTCGCACGCACGCGCATCTGGGAGCTCGCCGCCATGGCCTGGTTCGATGCTTGCAGCGAATAAACGTCAAACACGCCTGGTGCGCGCCAGAAGTAGGTGCCGGTCGTATCGTAGTGAACGTCCGGACCAGTGTATGGAGCATGCTGATTGATGGAATTCGGCGATACCTGACCGGATGCCGGAATCGTGATCGTGTATTGGTCACGACGCTCGAGCTTCCCATCGGCGCGCGTCGATATGTACCACATCTCGTACGAACCATAGGGCAGATTCGACGTGTCAACCTGATAGGTCCGCCCTGACTGATCGCCCCCCCTTGGCATGATGCTAAATGGCCCGCTAGAACCGACTGGACGATAGTAGACAACACTGCCGCCCCTTTCAGACATCGTGGCTTGCGCGAATGTAATCAGGTTCGACGCTGACTCAAGCGAAACCGACGCATTCAATCCATCAGGTTTTGCTTGAGAGACAAAGTGGCCGCGATCACTCCCATTTGCATTCCATCGGCCAAATTTATATTGATAAACATCTCTTGATTCGTTTATCTCCCCGAGAGAGATCGAATCCCCTCCGGAACTCCGCGGAGTCAAAATTATCCGCGCCTTATAAGAAAACGTTAAATTCGTGTACGCATTCTCGGGGCCATTATAACCACTATAAGTCCACGGATAAACGACCTTTTCACCCGCATTGTTAACGTACGTCGTATACCCCTTTACCCAATCTATTGGAATGGACGCCGGAACCCTATTGGGCAACGAGGTTGATTCAAAATCCCCCCTAAATACATCCCGCGTCCCAGCGTTGGCCCCAACGATCTCCCAAGAGCCTTGTACGGATATGTCATATTGACCGTACATGGCTGAAAGATCCGGAACAGAAATCTTGAGGGAGTTAATCATGACGCCCGGTTGAAATCCCGAATAGGCCGTACCTCCCGCCCCTTCTCCGTCACTAAATTGCCACCCAGTCTCGGCAATCTGCCAATCCACTGACACGTCAACAGGTACGCCGGTCCCCGCGGACACACTGGCCAATTCACTTGTGGCCGGGCCATCGATCGGCCGCACAGGCGCATCAAGCCACCCCCGCACCGTCAACAACGTATCCGCGAAGTTCCCGCCATCGATATCGATGTCCACCGGCCGGAACGTCACCTGCGGCGCGCCCATCCATACCTTCGGCTGCGTGATCTGCGTCACCTGATTGCGCGCATCGTACTTCGTGAACGTCTGATTGAGCTGCACGTCCTTCAGAACGTCGTTGATCGCATACGTGCGCAGATCGGCCTGCATCGACTCGACCTTCAGCGTCGCGTTGCCGTTCTTGTCGTACATGAACACGTGCGAGATGCCGTCGTCGAAGTTCGTACGCACCACCTGGCCGGCATTGTTGTATTCCGCGTACTCTTGCCACTCGCCTCTCGGCGCATACATCGACGTGCGTCGTGCAACGACCTCGCCGAACGCGTTGTACTGCAACTCACGCGTCGGTCCCTGAGTGAACGCGGCACCCGTTCCCCCGTTATCCGTTTCTGTCGCCCGTGAAATTTCGCGACCTTCAGCGTCATATTTGATGCGAGTCACCATATCGACGGATCGTCCATCGGCATCGATGTCCCGAAATTGGATAAGCGTCACGTTTCCAGCCGCGTCGTAGCTGGAAAAGTACTGCGTTCCGCCCGTTCCGTTTCCCGTGCTATACAGCCGGCCACCTCGGTACTGATACAGCGTCCAATATGACGGTTCGCCCGGCGCCCCCGACCTGACCTCATAGGTCACGTGCCCGACTCCGTCATAGACGAACTGCGTCGTCGCGCGCACCAGCCGGTTCTGGTAATCCATGAATTGCGGCAGCGTCTGCTCCGTGAGCCGGCCGATCTGGTCGTATGCGAAGTCGTACTGGCTGCCATTGGCGTCAACCTTGCGCAGCAGGTGCCCGTCCGCATCGTACGTATACGCGGTTCGCGCATCACCAAACTGCTCGGTCAATCGACCGTTCCCGTCGACCGTTGCATACCTCACGCCCGTACGCGTCTCGCTGGTCATCCGGCCATTCAGATCCCACTCGTGATTCGTGATGCGGTCGTCGCCGTTGCGTTGCCACGTCTGCACAAGCACGAACGGATCGCTCGCCGCCGAATAGGCGTCCTGATACCGCTGGGCGAACTGGATTTCCTGCAACACATTGCCGTTGGCGTCGCGCCGCCACGCGACACCGTAGCCAAGCGCATCGATCCGCAGTACTTCGCTGCCCTGCGCGTCGTAGTAGTGGAAGATCTGGCTGCCGTATGGGTCCGTCTCGATCACCACATTGCCTTCGCCGTCGTACTTCCAGGTACGCACGACTTCGCTGTTCGACGCGATCTCGAACGTATTGCCGGCGTCGTCGTTCATTCTCCCGGTGGTCACGTTCATGATCCAGGACTCGATCAACCGGTTGTCCGCGTCGTAGACATGGCGCGTCTCGCGCGTCTTGTCGGTCTGCGCCGGCGCAGCCGGCGGCACGGCGCCGACCGGCACCGACACGCGATCCGCGAATACGCGCTCACGCACGCGGTTTCCGTTGCCGTCGTACTCGTATGCGGTATACGTCCCAGTCGGGCTCACCTGCACCGTCAGCCGATTCAGCGCGTCATAGAACAACCTTGTCGTGGCGCCGTTCGGATCGGTGATCGACGTGACATTGCCCGTCGCGTCGTAAGCCCTCGTCTCCGTTGGCGTTGCCGTCGGGCTGACCAGCGTCTCGGTCGCGCGAATGATACGCGTCTGCCGATCCAGTAGATCGTAGACGTAATTCACGGTACGCGCTTCGGCCAGCCCCGCCGCCTCGATCGTCTTCGTCAGGTTGCCGCGCGCGTCGTACTCGAACCGGTTCACGACTGGCTGTCGGCTCGACAGGGTCGGCAGCGTTTCCGACGTCTTGCGCCCCAAACGGTCATACGTGTAGCTGAACTTTCCGCCCAGCTTGTTCGTATAGCTCGTCCGATTTCCAAGCCCGTCATACCCGTAGAACTCCGAGTACCCCATCGCATCGGTCGACTGTATCAGGCGTCCCAACTGGTCGTACGCCAGCGTCGTGACCGCATTGCCCTGCGTCACCTTCACCGTGTCGCCAAATGCGTTGTACTCGGTCCGCACGACGGCGTCGCCCGGGCCATGGGTCGCCACCACGCGATTCGCCGCGTCCACTTCGAAACGCATCGTGTTGCCGTTGCGATTCGTCGTGGCAACCTGGTTGCCGAATGCGTCGTACGCGTGCGTGACCGTATAGCCCAGCGGGTCGGCCTCGGTCAGAACCCGACCGTTCGCATCGTAGGTGTAGCGCGTGGTATAGCGCGCCATCAGCATGGTGCGCTCGCTATCGCTCAGGTCCGCCGCGTTAGCGACGACGCCGTGCGCGCGACGCTCCGCAACCGCCCAGGCGGTGTCCTGCGTAATCAGTTCCATGCCGCGCGGATCCGTCGAAGTCAGCAACCGGCCCATCGCATCGTAGGTATAGCGCGTACTGACCGCATATGCGGTCCCTGCCGCCTGCGTTTCCTGGAGCAAGCGCCCCGCGCCGTCATAGTCGCGATGCGTGGTGACGGCCTGATCGGTACCGTATGCGACGACCGTTTCGACCGCCCGCCCCAGCGCATCGAGCACGTAGTGCGTGATGAAACCCGATGCATCGACCGAATCCGACAGGCGGCCCGCCGTGTCGTACCGGTATTGCGTGACAGCCGCATCGGCAGGCGGGTTCGTCGGAAAGCGACTATCGAGCTGCGTAGCGCGCATGGCGCGGGCAGCCGGATCAGCCGACGCATAGCGCACCGTCGCCACCAGACGACCAGCCGCGTCGAAGCGGCTCGCGGTGACGTAGCCTTCCGCATCGATCGCGTAGGCCGGACGATTCGCACTGTCATAGACCCACGTCGTCACACGATCGGTCGCCGAATTGGCGGCCGTTGCGAGCCAAAGCCCGACAGCGGCTTCGGTCGCCTCCCCCGCATAGCGCGTCGCGAGTTGCGTTTGCTCGACCAGATTACCGTTCGCGTCGTAACGATTGGTCGTCACGTAACCGGAGGGATCGATCGTGAAGACCGGACGGTTGGCCGCATCGAATACCGTGCGCGTCACGCGGTCCTGCCCGCCGGCTTGCAGTACGGCCGCCACGTGGGCCGCCGACACGACGCCGCCGGCTGCGATCGCAAGGGCGTAGTGCGTCGCCGATGTCACGTTGCCGTTCGCGTCGTACGCGAATCCCGTTACGTTTCCGATACCGTCGACCACATAGCGCAAACGACCGTCCGCATCGTATGCGTAACGAATCGTCTGGTCCCGCGGTGTCGCAATAACGCGCGCGGCCAGATCGGTCGCTTGAACCGGAACGGGCAAGCCCGTGACGTCGAGCGGCGTCGAATAGGCGCGACGCATCACCACGTTCCCTTCGGCGTCGAACACCTGCTCGACCGTCGCCCCCGTCGGATCGACCGACCAGGTCTGACGCCCTTCGGCATCGTACGCATAGCGCGTCACGCCACCTGCCGCATCGGTCGCCGTCAGTACGTTGCCGTTCTTGTCGTAGGTATAGCCGGTCGTCAACCGCAACCCGGCGGGATCGACGATCGTGCTGATCAGGCGGCCGGCCTTGTCGTACACGTGCTGCGTCACGCGTTGCGTCGCGCTACCGGCGCCATCCGTGACCTTCAGGACATTGCCCAGCCCGTCGTACGTGAACGTCGTTTTCAGGTTCAGGCCGGCGGCGTCCTGCACCAGTTCGACGGTCTGCCCGTTCAGGTCGTAACGCGTCAGCGTGACCATCCCGGACGGATCGGTCACGCTGATGACCTGCCCCTTGGCGTCGTAAGCGTAGGTCGTGACCCGCTTCAACCCATTCGGGTCAACGGTACGCGTCAACACCCGTCCCGCCGCGTCATACGACAGACGGATCTTGATGCCGCGCGGGTCGGTCACCTCGATCAGATGCCCGGCCGCATCGTACTTCTGCAGTGTCGTTCCGGCGGCAGTTGTCGTCCCGACCAGATTGCCGTCCAGATCGTAGCGATACGACGTGGTATTGCCCCGTCCGTCGGTCAGCGCGACGACCTGCCCCGACTCGTCGTACCGTGTCGTGGTCCGGATACCTTCCGGCGTCGTCATGCTGATTTCGCGATTGAACGGTGTGTAGGAGTACGACGTCGCCTGTCCGGTTCGATCCGTGCTCGTCAGCACATTGGCGAATGCGTCGTAGGTGAGTTTCGATTGAGCACCGGTGCCGTCCGTGAGAACGACGACGTTACCGTTCCGGTCGTACTGCTGCTTGCGGACGACGCCATTCGCGTCAGTGCTTTGAATCACCCGGCCGAACGCGTCGTACACCGCCGATGTCAGCAGATTCAAGCCGCCAACGTCGTAGTTCTGCCGCACGACCATATTGCCGCGTTTGTCGAATGCGGACGATGCCCGAACACGAACACCCGCCGAGATCTCCCGCACCACGGAAGTCTGCTCGCCAAAGGCGTTGTATTCGTAGAAAGTGTGGAAGCCTTGGGCATCGGTGCGTTGCGTCAGGCGGCCGGCCGCGCTATAGGCGAAGCGAGTGATCGATGCCTGATCATTGTTCAGCGCATCGAACGTTACGCGCAATTCCTCCGTAACGGGACCACCCGCCAATTTCCTCATCACGTTCACGTCGAGCCGAACAGCGTAGACCGCCGTCTGCGTCAGATCGCCAAACGCGTCGTACTGGTATGCAACGACTTCGCCTGCCGGATTCACCAGATGCGACAGCCGCCCCATCGCGTCGTAGAAGTACAGCGTCGCGTTACCGCTTTGATCGACCTGCGCGATACGGTTGCCCGCCGCGTCATAGCGGTATGTCACGCCATACCGAGCCCAGATCGCATCAACCTGGGCTTGCGTCGGCTTCGCGCCGAGCGCCTGCAGTTTTGTAGTTCCCTCTCCGGTCAGTTGGCCGATCAGGCGTCCTTGCGCGTCGTAGCGATAGGAAAGCGCACGATTCGCTGTGGATTCGGCAATCAGGTTACCTTGGTCGTCATAGGCATAGCGCGACGTCGCATCCCCGTTCGTCGAAAAGTCGGTGCGTTCAACCAGACGCCCCATCGCGTCGTAAGCGTATGCTGTCCGTTCGAGGGTTCCCGGCGTCGATGCCGACATCAGTGCGGATGCAACGTCGAAGGTAAAGCGCGTCGCGATCATGCCGGATGTGCCCGCCATGAACCATGGCGTGACGGGAATCGACTGTCCCAGCTGATTGTCGAGTGTGACCTCCGCAATCGAAAGCGCTCTCATCGGAGTCCCGTAGCGGAACTCGACCGTATGGTTGGCGATTGGCACCGCACTACCGATCGTCACCGCATAACTCGCCGCTGGCCCCGGTCGGACCATGGCAGTCCCGGCATACACGCCATCCACCCAGATTTGGACGTACAACAACGCCATGACGCTGGCTTTGAAGTTGACCGTCATCTGCTGCGGCGCCCTCAACTGTCGCGCATCGATCCGCTGCCCGCGTACGCGTTCGATGACGTTGCCGAACGCATCGTAGCGGTAACGCGTCACATAGCCTTCGCCGTCCACCTCGGCAACCAGTTGGCCACGACCGTCATACACGTAATTGACATGTATATCCTGTTCGCCTCCCTGTGGCCGCAACTGCACCAGGGTTCCGTCCGTACGCAGCACTGCCTCGGTAGGCCGCGAATAACGGATCGTCTCGATGCGCTCGCCCGCGCCGTTGTAACGGTACTCCGTCAGATAACCGGACGCATCGAGTTCGCCCACCAGCAGTCCATCTGCGTCGTAGAAGTAGCGTGTCGTACGATCGTTTTCCCGGTCTTCCACTGGCCAGCCATCCGACGGACGTGCGCTCGGATCGACTCGATTGGCAAAGACAGTCCTGGACAGAGGGCGACCGCTGTCGTCATACGTGGTCCGTGTGACGACCCCATCCGCATCGATCGTGCGATCGATCCAGTTGTTCATGTAGTACGCCCAGGTCGTTCGATCTCCGGAACTGGTCGGCGGCCGCACGCCACTCGAGATCAGCGTGAGTGACACGCCCTTCACTCTCAATACCGGGGTCCCGTCGGTGTTGATCAATGACGCCAGTTGGGCCGAGTTCAGTTTGATTGCATACGTCACCGTGCTGGTCGGCCTGATGACCGTCGCATCGTAGACGTACTCCGTCAACGTGCCGTCCGGTTCAATCCGTGCAACGAGGCTCCCGCGGTCGTCGTACAGATAGTGTGTACTCTCGCCGTTCGCGTCAGTTGTCATGCGCAACTGGCCTTTCGCGTCGTAATGGTTTCTGACCTGGGAAATAATCCGGCAGGCAGATGTATCCGTGACGGCGATCAATTCGCCGGCCGCGTTGTAGGCCGAAACACGGGTCAACCCATTGCTGTAGGTGACAGCGACCGTATGGTGCGCGTCGTCATACTGGTACAACGTCTGCACACCTGCAAAGTTTGTGGAAACCAGCAGCCGACCCAGGCCGTCGTATGAAAATTGCTCGACCTTCTCCTGCCCCGGCCTGCCGACAATGTGCTGAAGCAAACGCCCGGACGGATCGTACACATAGCGCGACCGACTGATTTCGCCCGCTAGGTCGCCGGTGCCGTCCGCCAGCAACTGCGCGTACCGCGTCACGCTCGCCACGTTACCGCGATAGTCGTAGGCAAAATCCGAGCGCGAAGCGCCGCGTGCGGGAGCGCCCGCGACCCATGCGCTCAGTTGGGCCTCATCGAGTTCCTCCCAGTCCTGCAGTGCGCTGATGTCGTAGGCCGTCGCGGCATACTGGATCTCCGAAACCTTCTGACCGGCCGCGTTGTAGTGGAACTCCGTGACACGCCCTTCCGCACTCACGACGAAACGAAGATGTCCTTGTGCGTCGTAAACGTAACGGGTCGTACGCGTCGGATTCCTTGCATCGCTTTTGTCGTGAACCGACTCCGTCAGCAACTCGTTATTCGAACCATAGGTTCGGGTGACATCCGCCGCCGCGTCTGACTCCCGAATCAGATTGCCTTCCGCATCGTAGGTCAGATAGAGCGTCTTTCCGTTCGCCGATTTGACCGTCGCCAGATTGCCATTCGCATCGTAGCCAAATACAGTCTGCTCGAACTGTCCATTGAACGAGGGTGCCGAGGTAATCATGCTCAGTCTCCCCTGCGCGTCGTAGGAGAGAACCTTCCGATAGCCCAGCGGATCCGTCACAGTGGTCTGCCGGTTCGTCGCGTCGTACGAGAGCGACGTAACACGCATCACGCCGTCGTCGCCTCGCTCGGTCACCGTCGCGACCCGGTAGTCGTCACCGACCTTGACATAAGTGAACGATACCTGAGCACCGTCCGACTGAATGATCGATGCAATACGATTACTCGAGCCATCGTACGTATAGATCGTCTTGAAAACCCGACCATCGATGATGCTGTTGTCGTCCGGACTCAGGTCTACCGTCACCTCGGACAGTCGACCTTGTGTATCGTACGTGTAGTACACGCCCGTGGACGACACCAGACGACCGCCCGCGTCACGGGCCACGGTACGCAACGCGCGCAGTTGACCTGCCTCGTTGTAGTCCAGATTCGTGATGTCGCCGCCTGCAGTGATCACCTGCGACAGCCGACCGGTTGCGTTGTAGAGGTAACTGACCGCGTTACCATCCCGATCTCTGCTGGAAACCAGCCGCCCTTCGTGAGACGCGTCGAAAGTTTCCGTGAGCGCCCCCGTACCGTCGCGCCACGACCACGTGTTTGCCGCAGCGTCGAACTGTAACGTTGCCTTCGCCCCCGTTCCGACGACGCTTGCATGCCCCGCACCAGAGCCGAGCGTCACGTCGGCACCGTTCGACGCCGTCGACGCATAGACTTTCCGGCCCAAGTGATACTCGAATACCGTGGTCGATCCATCCCAGTCGGTCAACGTGACCGTACTGCCTGCCCCATTCAACACGCCGGTCAGTCCAGTAACCGTACGCGTACTGCCCGCCCGCCAGTTGTCACCCGCAACTTGCCCAAGGCTGTTGTACGCTCGATTGATGGCGCTGTTCACGCCCTGCCCCAACAACAACTGGTCCCGATCCTGGATAACCAGGTTCCCCGTCGCCGCATTCACGTAGATCTGCTCGCCGGCCTGGCCGAACGACGCGTTGCCCAACTTGCCGTTGCTGCCCAGCCCCAATGCCGACGACGATTGCAAACCCAGCCCGTTGCCCGTGACGATCGAAACCATGTACGCCTCTAACTTGTTCGGATTGTTGTGGGTGCGCTTTCTCGCGCACGTAAAAACAAGTTGTCGGGACTTTTAAAAATCTGTTTAGCGTTCCGATGAATTTTCAGACGAGTCCGATAAATATCGCCTTATCGGACTCTCTCGCCGTCACTTTCATCGCCAACCGATTGACATCCGGCATAGATCGCAGTCGTATACATCACTCGCAAAGCGGACACACCGTCCAATCCGATCGACAGGAATCCATCCATGAACGCCATGCCTCCCTCTGCCAACGATCGTGTCCTGCGCCTGCTGTCGTATCTCGAAATCGACCCGTCGAATCGATCCATCAGGATCGACCTCGCCCATGCTGCATTCGAAGCCAACCAGCATGACGTATGCGGTCGGGCGCTCGACGAACTGCAGCAGGAGTCGCCACATTGCAGCGAACTGTTGAACCTCGAAGGTCTCAACGCGCTGGCCCGCGGCAACGCGGAGCACGCCATCGAGGCATTACGCGCGATTCCGGCGCGCGAGCGGAACGCGGTGGTGCAATACAACATCGCCTATGCACTGGCCTTGCTGGAAAAATATGACGAGGCACTCGACCATCTGACGGACCGGGTTCTGACCGCGCTCCCCGAGGCCCTCGCGTTGCGCATCCGCACCTTGCACCACTTGAATAGACTCGATGAAGCAGTCTTGCTCGGCGTGCAACACGCCGATACGCAACCGGAGCTTGCCGGTCCGCTCGCCGTGGCGCTGTTCGACACGGGAAATTCCGACGCGGCGCGCCGGTACGCCCAGCGAGCGGGCAGTTCACCCGACGCATGGACCATTCTTGCGCTGCTCGACCTTGAACGGGGTGCCACCGATAGCGCAGAACAGAACCTCACGAGGGCGCTGCACAAGGATCCGACACACGTCCGCGCCACGCTCGGCATGGGACTCCTACGGATAGCGCAGCAACGATTCGAGGCCGCCGCGCAGCTGCTCGATGGCGCCGCCCAATCGTTCCGGAATCATGCCGGATCGTGGCTCGCATCGGGATGGGCATATCTTTATCAGGGAGACCTGATCACTTCGCGCAAGCGGTTCGAGCAAGCGGAAGCAATCGATCGATCGTTTGCAGAGGTGCATGGCTCACTTGCCGTGCTCGATTGCCGGGAGGGCCTCCTGGCATCTGCCCGACGTCGCGCCGACACCGCGCTTCGCCTTGATCCGGCCTCGTTGTCGGCCGCACTCGCCAACAGCCTGCTTCAGGCTTCCGAGAACGATCACGAACAGGCACGACGCACGATCGAAGTCGCATTGCAAATGGCGATCGGCAGCGACGGGCGCGCGCTGATGACCACACTTTCGTACTACTCGACATCTCGCCCGGGAAAACAATCCACGTAAAGCAGCATCATTATCGGACTCGTCTCATTGACTCGTCTGTCGATTATTTGTGATCATCTTCCCGAACTTGGGAGATCATTCAATTGACGGCGGATCAAGCGCTGCACATGCTGGCGCAACTATTCTGGAACAGCTTTCTGATCGCGGGTCCGGTATTGGGCGCCACGCTCGCGATTGGCCTGCTGGTCAGCGTATTCCAGGTCGTCACGCAATTGCAGGAGATGAGCCTCAGCTACATTCCGAAGCTCGTCGTCGCCGCCATCGTGATCGTCGTCATGGCGCACTCGATGCTGTCGCACATCGTCGGTTTCGCGGCAGCCCTCTTCAACACGATTCCTAGCCTCGGGTAGAACAGCCGATGTCGAACGACTTCTCCACCGGAACCGGCTGGGCGCTCGCCGTACTGCTCCTGAGCTTGCGCCTCGGCCCCGTGTTCACGCTGGCGCCGCCGTTTTCGATGATCCAGGCGCCAATGCGCGTGCGAGTCGCCATGGTGCTCGCGCTCTCGGCATGTCTTGCGACTCCCGTATCCAGCCTCATGGCACGCAACGGCCTGTCGCTGGCCGCGGCGCTCGCCTCGGAGCTGCTGCTCGGCCTCGCGATCGCTTTCACGCTGCAGGCGGCCTTCGCATCGCTGTCGTTCGCCGGTCGCATGCTCGATATTCAGGCGGGCTATGGCCTCGCAACCGTCATCCTGCCCGGGTCTCGCACTCAAGCGCCGCTGTTCGGCGCCATCCTGACACTCGTCGGCGGTGCAATTTTTTTTGCAAACGGCGGCCATCTCGCGCTGTTGCGCTTGATTGCGCACACGCTCGACGTGCTTCCGCTCGGCAACCTCGCGTTACCTGGTGCGCCAGACCTCTATATCCGCTACTTCGGTATCGTCATGACGCTCGGTTTCGTTGCGACCGCGGCCGTCTCGCTCACGCTGTTTCTCGTCGATCTCGTCATCGCGTTTCTGTCGCGCGCGCTGCCGCAGATGAACGCACTGATGCTCGGCCTCCAGGTCAAGACGATCGTCACGCTGCTTATGCTCTCCGTGTCCGCAGGCCTGCTCGGCCCGGCCACGTTGCGTCTGATGTCTGCGGCGCTCGACTTCATTCCCGCAATTGCCTGACCATGTCCGGCAGCGAACAGAACAAGTCCGAGCAAGCGACTGCCTACAAGCTGGAGCAGGCGCGCAAGAAAGGCATGACGCCGCGCAGCCAGGAACTCGGCATGGTGGCAAGCTTTGCGGCGTGCGGCATCTATCTTGCGTCGTACGGCAACGATATCGCCGTGCGGCTCGCCGTTCGCTACGCGCGCGCCTTCGCCAGCGTCAGCGCGCTCGCCGGCAATCCCCGCGCATTGATGCACGAGGCCGCGTCGCTCACGATGGATTCGGGGCGCGCGATCGCGCCGCTTGTCGGCGTTGGAGCGGCCGCCGCGCTCGTCGCTTCGATCGCGCAAGTCGGCTTCCTTTTTGCGCCGGGCGCATTGAAAGCCGATTGGTCGAAGCTGAACCCCACGCAAGGCATCAAACGCGTCCTTTCCGTACAAACACTCATTGAATCGTTGAAGGCGTGCACCAAGATGGCGGTGTACTCATCCATCGCCTGCCTGACGATTCGCGACATGGCCGCGATCGCCTCGCATGCCACGCTGCCCGTCGCCGCGCTCGCCCAGGCGCTGCTGCATGAAGCGCTTCGTCTGCTCGCCTATCTGCTGACAGCCGCAATGCTGTTTGCCGCCGTCGATCAGATCCTCGTGCGCCGCACTTTCGCCAGGAAGATGCGCATGAGCCGTCACGAGCAGAAGCAGGAAAACAAGCAACGGGAAGGCGATCCGAGAATCAAGCAGCGCCGCAAACAGTTTCAGCGCGAATTGCTGCAACGCGCGCAGAGCATGCGGAACGTGAGAGGCGCCGACGTGCTCATCACGAACCCGACCCACTACGCAGTCGGTCTGCGTTACGACGCTGCGAGAATGTCGGCGCCCCTCGTGGTCGCCAAAGGCTCGGGCGAGTTCGCGCAACGCCTGAAGAAGCTCGCCTTCGTTTATGGCGTACCGGTGATCGAATCCCGACAGTTGGCACGGCAACTGCATCGCCAGTCCGTCACCGAACAGGAAATCCCCGGCGGCCTCTATCGCGAGGTTGCGGCGATCTATCTGAAAATCAAGCGGCGCGCGTCCGGGCAGGAGTCGCAGTCATGAACGCGACGCTTCGCCGTCACGCCGATCTCGCGCTGGTGTTCGCGGTCGTCGGCATCCTGCTGATCCTGTTCGCGCCGATCCCGTCGGCCATGCTCGATCTGCTGATCATCGTGAACTTCTCGTTTGCGTTCACGATCCTGCTGATGACGTTCTACGTCGCGCGCCCCGTCGATTTCTCGACCTTCCCGTCGCTCCTGTTGATCGCGACGCTGTTCCGTCTCGCGCTGAACATCGCGGCGACTCGGCTGATCCTGTCCGGCGGCGAAGCCGGCCAGGTGATCGGCGCGATCGGCGAGTTCGTCGTGCAAGGCAACTTCGTGATCGGCCTGATCATTTTCTTCATCCTGATCGTCGTTCAGTACGTCGTGGTCACGACGGGCGCCCAGCGCGTCTCCGAAGTCGCCGCGCGTTTCGTGCTCGACGCGATGCCCGGGCAACAGATGAGCATCGACGCGGACCTGAACATGGGTCTGATCGACCAGGACGAGGCGAAGCGCCGCCGCAAGGCCCTCGAGAAGGAAGCCGGCTTCTACGGCTCGATGGACGGTGCAAGCAAGTTCGTCAAGGGCGATGCGATCGCCGGCATCATCATCATGCTGATCGACATCCTGGGTGGCTGGGCGGTCGGCGTCGCGCAAATGGGTATGTCGATCGGCGACGCGATGCACAAGTTCACGCTGCTCACGATCGGTGACGGCATCGTCACGCAGGTGCCGGCGCTGATCATTTCGGTTGCGACAGGCATCATCGTCACGCGCTCGTCCGCGGACGGCGAGTTGAGCAACGAAGTGCTCCGCCAGCTCGTCCGGTTCCCGAAAATCCACATGCTCGTCGCGGCTGCACTCGTCGGCCTGCTCGTCCTCCCGGGCATGCCGAAATGGCCTGTCCTGTTGCTGGCGCCGGCCATCTTCGCCGCATGGTGGACGACCCGCCGCGCCAGGACACCGGAGCCCCAGGGGTGCGATACCGTTCCGGACTTGCCCACCGCCCCGGACGGCACGCAGATCGCGCCGCCCGTGGCGGCCGTCGAAGTCGGCTTCGGCGCCACGTTGAGTCGAAACTGGATTCCGCAGCAAAGCCTGCTGGCCGATCGCATCGTGGCGTTCCGCAGGCAGTACGCGGAGGACATGGGTGCAATGGTCCCGGCCGTCGTGTTCCGCGACAACGCGCAGCTCGGTTCGAACGAGTACCGGATCTCGCTATTCGGCAATCGTTTCGGCAGCGCGACGCTCCATCCCGAAAAAACTCTGGCGATCCATCCGTCCGGCAAGGGCGAGACCCTGCCCGGCGTCGCCACACAGGATCCCGCGTTCGGCTTGCCGGCCATCTGGATCGACGGCGAGCATGTGGCGCGCGCCAAGGCGCTCGGCTATTCCACGATCGATCCGCTGACTGTCCTCATCACGCACGTCACGGAAATCGTGCGCGCCAACATGACGACGCTCCTGTCGCGCACGGACGTCGTCGCGCTGCTCGAAGGCGTCCGCGGGCGCTCGCCCGGTCTCGTCGAGGAACTGGTTCCCAACATGATGTCGGTCAGCGACGTGCAGGCCGTCCTGCAAGGACTGCTGGCCGAACAGGTGCCGATTCGCAACATCGATCAGATCGTCGAAGTCCTCGTGGATAGCGGACGCCGCGAGAAGGATCCCGCACTGCTCGTCGAACGGGTCCGCCAGAAGCTCGGCCACGGCATCTGCCAGCGATTCATCGGCGACAAGGACACGCTCACCGTGCTGACCCTCGATCCGGCGCTTGAGACTGCGATCGCCCATAACCTGAAGGACGCGGACGGAACGGGCGCCTTCGTACTCGACCCGCGTCTCGCCGAGTCGTTACTGGCCCGGCTTGCCGCGCAGGTGGACGCGATGCTGCGGCAAGGCCTTGCGCCCGTGCTGCTGTGCCGGCCCGAACTGCGCCGCCATCTGAAAACCTTCTCCCGTCGCATTGCACCGCATCTTGCCGTGCTTTCGATGAGCGAGATCCCCCATGTCGTCAGCCTACGTTCGTTCGCGATGGTGACGATCGAGCCGTCCGCGCCCGTTGCTCGCGCGGCCTGATTCCCGGAAAGCAAACGCCACTTGATCATGGATAACTTGATGACGCTCGCGGTCGGTCTGATCGCTTCGGAAACGCGACAGGTCGAAACCGCCGCACAGAACATCGCCAATCTCTCGACGCCCGGCTACAAGCGGCAGATCACGTTCGCGGATGCGCTCGGGCAAGCCGATCCGTCATCGCCCCTGGCCGCGTTATCTCCAACACGCGGCCCTGCCGCCACCGATTTCACGCCGGGCAAGATGATTCATACGGGCAGCCCCTTCGATCTCGCGCTCGCCGGCGGCGGGTTCTTCCCGGTCGCAACGCCGGACGGCATCGCCTATCTGCGCGGTGGCGCATTCCGTCCCGACACGACCGGCAGGCTCGTGACGCCACAAGGATGGGCGCTGCAACGCGCCAGCGGTGGTGACGTCGTCGTGCGCTCATCGAACTGGCATGTCGAGCCAGACGGCACTGTTGTCGACAACGGCAATCCGGTCGCCGTGATCGGGACTGTGTCGTTCCGCGATCCCGGTGCGCTGATTCGCGCCGGGAACGGCCGGTATCTGGCGAACGGCGCGCTCCCCGACGACTTGGCCGATCCCCGCATCGCCCAAGGGTTTCGGGAGGCGTCGAACGTGTCGAACGGCGACGAAATGGTGCGGATGATGGAAGCAATGCGCCGGGTCGAATCCGGACAGAAACTCGTCCACGCATACGACGACATGATGAGCGCGGCGCTGCAACGCATGGGAGGGATGTAATCATGAACAACGTCTTCTACATCGGCGCAACCGGATTGAACGCGCAGCAGGCGGCAGTGGATACGACGGCGAACAACATCGCCAACATCAACACACCGGCCTTCAAGCGCGGCGAAGTCGCCTTCTCCGAACTGGTGAGCACCGCACCCGCGTCACTCGTGCGCGGCTTCGCCGGCGAAGCGCGTGGCGCGACCACCGCAGCCGGCGTCATGGCTGCCCGAGCGTCACAAATCTTCACGCCAGGCGACCTGCGCCCGACCGGCAGCACGCTCGATCTCGCGATTCGCGGCGACGGTTTCATCGAACTGGCCTCCGAATCCGGGCAAACGCTGCTTTGGCGCGGCGGCACGCTGCATGTGGGGGCCGACGGCTATCTCGCCGCGCCGAACGGACAGCATCTCAAGGCCATGATCTCCGTTCCGCGCGACGCGTCTGCGCTCACCATCACGCCGACCGGACAAGTGCGGGCGCTCGTCTCGAACCAGACCGATCCGATCGATCTGGGGGAAATCGAGCTGCTGATGCCGACGGATACGCGCGCGCTCGAGACAATCGGCGGCGGCGTCTTTCGCACACCGGACGACGGGCTTGCGCTGTCCCGGGCCCGCCCCGGCGAAGATAGCGCCGGGCTCCTCGCACAGGGATTCAGTGAAGCATCGAACGTGTCTCTCTCGGATGAGCTCGTCGGCCTGATGCTGTACCAGCGTGCGTATGCCGCCAATGCACGGCTCGTTCAGGTCGGCGACGAATTGATGTCGATTGCGAACGGGCTGAAGCGATGATGGGGCGCAATGCGCCGCGTACCAGCGCCGCTTTCCGGCATCGCATCACGCTGAGCACATGCGCTTGCACGCTGGCCGTCATGCCGATCATGGCCGCGGCCGCGACAGTCGACGCCGCCACGGACAACGTTGCGTTCAGATCGATGGCGGTAGTCGATAGTCAAACGGTCCTGCTGAAGGATGTGGCCAACCTCGATGCGCTGCCGGAAGGCATTCGACGCGTCGCCGCAAACGTCGCCGTGCTCGACCTGAATCCGTCCACCCCGTTGGTCGACGTCGACGCGCGACGACTCGCCGCAGACGCGCGGCGACAGTTGCCGATCTTGACGCCGTGGCTGGCGGAGGTTGCCCCGCAAACGATTCGGATCACTCGCCGCGATACGCCGTATCGCGGCCATGCGAGGCCGCCCTCTCCCTCGTGCATCGCGTTGCTGCGCGATCTAGCCCCGGGCTCGGCACTGCCTGCCGGACAGTTCATTCCGGCCTCCTGCCGTGGCGACGAAGCGCACCGTGCGTGGCGATACGACGTGTCGGCACGCGTGGCGCGCGCGACCCGCATGATTCCGGCCGGTGGCGTCGTCATTGCCCCCGCCGCGCAGCGCGCGGCCTCGGTGACGAGGGGCGAGACCGTCACCCGTCGCGTGCGGGTCGGCGCGACTTCCGTCACGCGTAGCGGCGTCGCCCTGGTCGATGCAGGCCTGACGCGCGCCCCCCAGGTGCGCACGGGCGACGGCAACGTGAATGCATGGCGCGATGTTCTCGATTCGGGAGGCCGATGACATGAGCACGCACTTCGCATTCGTCGCCCGGGTGATCGTTCTGGCCACGCTGCTCCCGTCGCTCTCCGCCGTCGCCGCCGATCTCTATCAGGCGTCCGACTATCGATCGCTGACGGCCGATCGCCGCGCGTCGAAACCCGGTGACATCGTCACGATCCTCGTGTACGAAAACTCGAGCGCCAGCAATACGGCCGACACGTCGACCAAGACGAACGTCGGCGTGCAAGGCAGCATCTCGACCCTGTACGCCGGACAGAATTCGGCCCAGCTCGGCCTCGGCGACAACTATGGCGGCAAGGGGCAAATCCAGCGCACGGGCAGGCTGCTCGCGCAATTGAGCGCGCGGGTCACCGACGTTACGCCCGAAGGCGACCTTCTCGTGTCGGGCGACCAGCGGATCGACGTCAACGGGGAGAAAACCGGCATCCGCCTCGAGGGTCGCGTACGGCCCGTCGACATCGCCGCGAACAACACCGTGCTGTCGACGCGTCTCGCCGACGCAAAGATCGACTACGTCGGCGAAGGCTTCATCACCGACCGGTCGCGCCCCGGCCTGATTCCCCGCTTCCTGGCATGGCTCGGCTTATGGTGAAACGCTTCTTGCTTCGTACCGTGTGCGCGCTGGGAATCGGTGCCGCATGCGCCAGTGCAGTTGGCGCGCCTTCGGATGTCCGGCTCAAGGACCTCGGCCGTTTCCTCGGATGGCGCGACAACATGCTCGTCGGATACGGCATCGTCACCGGGTTGTCCGGTTCGGGCGACACGCCGCGCAATCAGGCGACGCGACAGGCGATGACGAACATCCTGTCGCAGTTCGACCTGAACCTGACCCAGGACCAGTTGCAGAACCGCAACGTGGCGATGGTCATGATCACCGCTTCTCTGCCGCCCACCGCCAATGTCGGTGACAAGATCGACATCAACGTCACATCGGTCGGCGACGCGCGCAGCCTGTCCGGCGGCACGCTGATCATGGCCCCGTTGCGCGGCCCTGATCGGCGCGTCTACGCGCTGGCGCAGGGCCCGCTCACCGTCGGCGGCTATCGTTTCGACGCCAACGGCAACCTGAGCGTCAAGAATCACCCGACGGTCGGCATCGTGCCGGAAGGCGCAACGGTCGAAGTGCCGGTGGCGGCTGACCTCGTGAACCGCGACGGTTACCTGACTTTCGTGACGAAGGAAGCCGACGCCACGACGGCCGAGCGCATTACAGAACGGATCAATCAGTCGCTCGGCTTCGGCACGGCACGATCCGTCGACGCAAGGACAGTACGCATTCGCGCACCGCAGTCAGGCGACGAACTCAACCGCTACGTCGCACGGATCGAAACGCTCGCGGTCGCGCCCGACCAACGTTCGCGTGTCGTGATCAACGAACGCACCGGCACCGTGGTCGCCGGCGGCGACATACGCATTGCGCCGATCACGATCTCCCACGGCGATATCAAGGTAACGGTCACGACACAGTACAACGCATCGCAGCCGGGCCTGATCGGCATCGCCGGACCGAACATTCGGAGCCTCATCGTCGGCAACAGCGACCTGTACATCGACGAGCCCGGGCAGACCGTGGCTGCGTCGTTCCCCCGCGGCAGCGTCGGCGAACTCGTACAGGCGCTGAAGGCGAGCCATGTGAGCACGCGCGACGTCATCGCGATACTCGAGGCGATCAAGGCCGCTGGCGCGTTGCACGCCGACATCATCATTCAATAAGGAGACTCGTCATGTCCATGGATCTCGTCGCGGCAGTCGCGTCAAAAGCGCTGGACGGCCTGTACGTCAGGCAAACCGCAACCGCGCAGAACATCGCGAATACGAATTCGCCCGGCTACGTGCCGCTTCGCGTGTCGTTCGAAACCGCCCTGCGCGACGCCGCATCGCCGCGTATCGGCGACACCGCGGCAGACCGGCTTGCGCGTATTCGCGGCGTCCACGCCGAAATCGATTCCCCGCTGCCGCTGGCCTCGAACACGGTTCGGCTGGACGATGAAATCGCCTCCGCGTCGGAGACGGCCGCGCAGTACTCGATGCTGCTCGGCTTGCTGGACAGGACCATGCAGATCCGCCAACTCGCGATCAAGGGAGCATAAGCAATGGGCGACGCCACCCTTTCGATTGCCCGCTCCGGCCTCGACGTCGAGCGCCAGCGCATGGAAGTCATTGCGCAGAACCTCGCGAACGCGGGTACGACCCGCACCGCGACGGGCGAATCCTATCGGCCGCTGCGGCTCGTATCCGGCCCGAGAATCGGGACAACGTTCGCCGAGCACATGCAACCTGGCGCGACGCCTGTCGGTCAGACGATGACAGGCGTCCAGAGTTACGGCATCGAACAGGTCGATGCGGCGCCAAGGCGCGTGTACGACCCGGCCCATCCGCACGCCGACGCAAACGGCTTCGTGACCTACCCCGGCCTCGACCATGCCGGCGAGATGTCGTTGATGGTGCAGACCTTGCGATCCTACGAAGCCGGCACCGTGATGTTCAATGCGGCCCGCACGATGTACCTGCGTGCGCTCGATCTCGGGAATCGCTCATGACCGATCTCGCGATTGAACCCGTTCCGCGGCTCGCGCCTTCCGTCGGGTCTGGCTCGGCCTTTCCGACGACGCGCGTCGGGCAGGCGGGCTTCGCCGAGTGGCTGGTCGGCGAAGCGACGCATGTCGATCGGGCGCTCGCCGGCGCGGAAAATGCCGTTGCCGATTTCGCGCTGAACGGGTCCGCACCGCCTCACCAGGTCGTGATGGCGCTCGAAGAAGCACGCATGTCCCTTCAGTTTGCGTTGCAGGTCCGCTCGCGGCTCGTCGAGGGATATCAGGAACTGATGAGAATGCAGCTGTAAGCCATGGATAATTTGCTTTTCCGACTCAGACCCGCATTCACGAATGCATCGCCCGGCCGTCAGGCGGCCTGGGTCATCGCGTTCGTTGCCGTAATCGCCTTGCTGATCGGTAGCGCATATGCCGTGCTGCGCCCGCACTACCGCGTCCTTTTCCAGGATCTCAAGCCGCAGGACGCGTCCACCATCATCGCCGAACTCGAACGCCAGAAGGTGCCGTTCCGGATCGACGAAACCAGCAACGCAATCCTCGTGCCGGAAGGCGATTCGCGCGCGACGCGCCTCAAGCTGATGAGCAGCGATCTTCACCTCCAGGGAACGGTCGGCTTCGAGCTCTTCAACAACGCCGATCTCGGCCTGACGGACTTCGCGCAGAAGGTCAACTACCAACGCGCGCTCCAGGGTGAGCTGGCCCGCACGATCATGTCGCTCGACGAGATCGACATGGCGCGCGTGCACCTGACGCTGCCCGAGTCGTCGCTCTTCCGCCGTTCGGACGATCGCCCCAAGGCATCCGTCGCGCTGTTCGTGCGTGACGGCAAGACGCTGTCGCCGACGACCATTCGCGGCGTGCAACGGTTGATCGCGGCCGCCGTCCCGCAGATGGCGGTCGCCGATGTCACGGTCGTCGATCAGCGCGGCGACCCCGTGAACGCGCGGGATTCGGAAATCGACGATCCGCAGTACGCGCTCAAGCGTTCGGTCGAGCGTGAGTACGAGCGCAAGATCGCCAGCCAGATCGCGCCGTTGCTCCACAAGCTGCACGCCACCGTCGCCGTGGACGCGACGTTGAACTTCGACCAGATCCGTGTCACGAACGAGTCCGGCACCAGTCAACCCCTTTCCGGCCACGGCGACGCGACGCCGCCGCTTCCGCCGGTCGGGCCGCGTGGCAGGCGTCAATCCGCTCCGCCAGGACCGCCGCCGCTGCCTGCCGCCATGTCGAGCGACGGAACGCGAACCGAGCGGAAGCTCGAGCAGATCGTTTCCGCGCCGGGTTCGCTGAAGCGCCTGAGCGTGGGAATCGTCGTCGACGGCCCGCTGTCGGAAAGCACGCAAGCGCAATTGAAAGCCGTCGCAGCTGCCGCGATTGGCGTCACACCGTCGCGCGGTGACCAGGTGTCGATATTTGCCGGCCAGACTACCGGAGCCCAATCCTCGTCGCGGGTCGCTGCGCCCGTCCCGGTCGCGCCGCCGACCGACGCACGACCGACGCACGACAAAGGCCTCTCGGTGAATGCCGATGCGCTCGCTCGCTGGGAAATCGCCGCGCGACGTGTCTGGCGGGCCGCGAGGCCGCTTCGGCCGCTGCTGGGATACGCGGCGGTCGTCATCTTGCTGACCGGTCTGGCATTTGCGATCGTGCGTCGCGCACGCGCGGGCCGACGTGACCTGCGAGCGCTGACCGATACCGAGCGCGACGAATATGTCGCACGTCTGCGCGCTCTACTCGCCGACTCGCGAGGCGGGCATGAACATGCGTAACCCATCTTCGCCACCTGAGCGCAGCCTGCGAAGCGCCGTCGCGGATCTCGCCCGGCTGTCCGCCGACGACATCGAGGCAATCTGGTACGCGTTGTCCGACGCGGAGCGGCAGCAACTTCATCCGCTGCTGGCCAATGCGACCGCCGTGTTGTCGCGTGATCCCCGGCTCGCCGCGGCGGTGCTTCACGAGTCGCGTCGCGACGCATCTTCTCCCGCTGGCGAATCGTCGCGCCTGTCGTCACATCTGGCCCGACTCGCGGGACACTGGCCGGACGAACTCGTCGCGCTGGCCATCCGGCACGCCGACGACGCATCACGATCGGAATGCCTCGCCGCCATGTCGGATACGCGGCAGGTCACGCTCGCCGGCCTCTCCGGCCGGGCGACGCTCACTGCACGCGCGCGCGATGCGCTGCTGCATGCGGTCCGCCACGACGCCGACCTGTTGCCGCCGACCGACACGGACGATGGCGCGAATTCTCCGGCGTCGGATACGTGGCGTCGCCGGTTGCGCCGGCGGTTTCGCCGAGGGTCCGGCGCATGACGATCGTCAGGGCGAAGCACGTCACGCTGGTCGGCGAGCACATCATGCTCCGCTCGGCGCGGCATGATCCACACGCTCGGCTCCTGCCTGATGCCGGCGCCATCCGCCCGACCGAAGTCGCCCCCGGCGACAGCGCGTCCGAGCAACAACGCGACGCGCTGCTCGCGCGCATCGCCGAACTGGAAAACGAGCTCGCCGAGTGTCGCTCCGGTGTCGAGCAGCAACTCGGCGCGGCGTTCACACGCGGCGAGCAAGCCGCCCGAACAGAGCAGATTCGCTCGGAGGCCGAACGTGTCACGGCATTGCGCAACGGCATCGCCAACGCCGTCCGGGTTCTCTCCGACAGCTTGAAGTCGCTCGACTCGCTCGCCGCGGAAATCGCCCGCGTCGCGCTCGAGCGAGTCCTGGGCGACACCTCCCGGTACGCAGACCTCGTCACGTCGACAGTCCGCCACCGCGTCGGCATGCTTGCGACTGGAACCGCACTCGAGATTCGTGTCGCGGACGCCGATTTTCCCGACGCAAGCGCGCTCGATCGCCTCCAGGCTGCCATCCCCGCCATGCCGCCGGTCAAGCTCCTCTCCGATCCGGCATTGACCGAGGGTGCGTGCATCGTCAGTCTTCCGCTCGGCAAGATCGACGCCAGCATTCCGCGGCAGCACGAACGAATCGCCGCCGTGCTGGACGAGGTTTCCGCCGATGACTGACGCTCGCGCCGCATCGCCCGTTCTGGACGCGCTGGGACGACTCGATCCCGTGATCCGTTTCGGCCGCGTCACGCGCATCATGCCGACTTTCGTGGAAGCGGACGGACCGGGCGTGCCGATCGGCACCCTGTGCACGCTCGGCAGCGGCCATACCCGGCCGCTATATGCGGAAGTTACGCGCGCGGAGCTCGGTCGCGTCACGCTGGCTCCGTACCAGACGATGGCGTCGATTTGCGTCGGGGATATGGTTCGCGCCGTGCACGCTGACGCCAGTGTCCCGGTCGGCACTGCGTTCCTTGGCCGGGTAGTCGATCCGCTCGGACAGCCGCTCGATGGCGGCGTATCGATTCGCGGCAACGACAGGTGGCCGCTCGCAGGGCAGGAAACGACCGCGCTTGAACGGCTATCGCCGTCACGGCCGCTCGATACGGGCGTGCGCGCCATCGACACGATGCTGACGCTCGGCGCCGGCCAACGCGTTGGCATTTTCGCGGGAAGCGGTGTCGGCAAAACGACTTTGCTGGCCGGACTGGCCCGCCACGTGGAAGCCGACGTGTGCATCCTCTGTCTGGTCGGCGAACGTGGCAGGGAGGCGGAGGAATTCTGGCAACGGTCCCTGTCCGAATCGGCTCGCGCGCGCTCGACGATGATCGTCGCCACGTCGGATCAGCCGGCCATTCTGCGCGCACGCAGCGTGCTGGCGGCGCTGACACACGCCGAGTATTTTCGCGCCCGCGGCAAGCACGTCCTGCTGCTGCTCGATTCCGTCACGCGTTATGCGCTTGCGCTGCGCGAGATCGGCCTGGCAGCGGGCGAGCCGCCCACCGTCAGGGCGTATACGCCGAGCGTATTCGCGGCCCTGCCAAAAATCGTCGAGCGCTGCGGCGCGGTGCGCGATAGCGGTGCGATCACGGCGCTCATGACCGTGCTCGCGGAAACCGACGAGATCGACGATCCGATGGCCGAGACGCTGCGCGCGCTGCTCGACGGACACATCGTATTGACGCGAGCACTCGCGGAACAAGGGCATTTCCCGGCGATCGACGTCACGCGCAGCGTCAGCCGCGCCATGCACACCATCGCGCCCGATTCCGCGCTCGCGCTGTCGGCGAAAGCCCTGGCTGGTCTCTCGCTTTACGAGGCATCCCGGACGCTGATCGAGGCAGGACTGTATGCGGCGGGAACGAATCCGGCGCTCGACGAAGCACTGCGTGTCCGAGGCGACCTCATCGACTTTCTTCGTCAGGACGTCCGGCATGCCACCCCACGTCACCATGCATTGCGTTCGCTCGCGAAATTGCTGGAGGTACCGGCATGATCCGGCGCACCAGCCCTGAAACGGCGTTCGAGATCGCTCGCGTGCGGCAATTGCAGTTGCAACGCGCCCTCGCCGATTCTTCGCGAGCGCGCACCGCGCTTGACCATGCCGCCCGGCGCATGACGGAAGCCCTCGTCGCGCAAGACGCGCATTTCGATGCGTGGCGCGAAGCCGCCGGCGAAAGCGGCCGCATGTCGATTGCGCTTCTCGACAATTTTGCCGGGGCGCTCGAGCGAATTGCATCGGAATGTCGGGCGGCCCGCGAAGCATTCGATCACAGGCGGCGGGAATTCGATGCATCGCGACACGCGCTCGCGCAACTCGATCGGCTCGCGGAACTGGCGAGCGAAGATGCGTCGCGCGCCATCCTGCGTCATCGTCAGGCGATCGAAGAGCGGCGAATGTCCGAGCGGGAATCCCGGCCGACTCCCTCGACGGAGGATCAATGAAAATCGACATCAACACGACCATGCTTTCCGATACGGCGCTGCGCGCGGCGCGCGACACCGATGCAGGTTCGGACAATGCTTTCGGGCAATTGCTGAGTTCGCTCGAACGGGACATGTGGAGCGGCTTGTCGCAACTTCCGCGCAATCGCCCCGCGGCCGAACCGAAAATGCCGTCGTCCATTCCATCGGCCACCACGCATGGTCAACGGTCCGACGCTCCGGAATCGATTCGCGGCGACCTCGCCCCGGTAGAAAGCTTCGGCAGTTCGGCGACGTTCGGAACCACGCATGCCAACCCGATTCGGAAGACGCCGGATATCGCTCGGGCGGAGGTTCGTGCCGAGCGCCACGTTCCATCCGCTTCTGGCGACGTGCGCACCGACTTCACTGCACCGCCGCCGGCACTCGACCGGGATCGACGCGCTGCGCCGCAACCGGAACCACGAAGGCCGCAACCGGGACCGCCAAAGGAGGCAGCCGTCCACCTCGACGCACGGCAGCCGGCATCGGAAGCTCCGTTCCGCGTCACGGTGGCGGAGATCGCGGGCGAAATCTCGATCGCGCTTCGCACGCACCAGACGCGCGCGGATGAACTGAATACGCTGGCATCGCGCGCCATCCGGGCGCTCGGTCGCTATGGCGCGCGCACCGCAACGCTTTGCATCAACGGCGTGGAACGCCGAATTTACGTCGCTGGAGGAGAGAAAAGTGGCCATTGACTCTATCGGTACGGGAACCGATTCGCTCGGCCTGAACATGCAGTCGCTGCTTCAGATCATCCTGACGCAGCTGACCTATCAGGATCCGCTGAAACCAGTCGACAACTTCGAGTTCGTGTCGCAACTGGCGCAATTCACATCACTTGAACAGACCCGACAGATGACCGACAAGATCGACAGTCTGCTGTCTGTTCAGGCCGCGACACAAACGCTTGGTCTTCTCGGCCGGAACGTGGATGTCAAGACCGACACGGCAACGATCAGCGGCGTCGTCAAAAGCGTGTCGTTCAGCGATTCACAACCTCAGTTGGCGATCGAAACCGTCAATGGTCAGTTCCTCACGAACGCGACCGTCAATCAGATCGTGTCCGTCCGCTGAACCGCGTCGCTCGGGAGACAAACATGCTTGAAAGCATCTATATCGGAATGAGCGGCCTGACGGCCTACGCCAAAGGGCTGCAGACCATCAGCAACAACGTCGCGAACCTGAATACGGCGGGATTCAAGACGTCAACGCCTCAATTCGCCGATCTCTACTACGGTCAGCAGTTCGCGCAAGGCACGCCAGGTTCGATGAACACGCTGCCTGCCGGAACCGGCGTCGAATACGGCTACGCGTCGCTGAATTTCACACAGGGCGACCTGCGATCGAGCAGCGGCCAGCTGGATCTGGCGATACAGGGGAACGGATTTCTCACGCTGCTCGACGGACAAGCCGCCCGCTACGCGAGAACCGGACAGTTCGCGGTAGAGGACGACGGCACGATCCGCGACAAGGCCACCGGTCTGCAACTCGCCGCGCTAACCGCGTCCGGCGGACTCACCGGCGTATCGATCGCTGGAAAACAGGTCAATCCACCGAAGGCAACGACCGTCGTTCGCTTCAGCGACAACCTGTCCACCGGCGCGACCTCCTTCTCGATTCCGAATATCGACGTGTACGATGCCAACGGCGGCAAACATACGCTCGAGATCGCCCTCAAGCCGGACTCCAGCATCATGGCCGGCCGGTGGAAGGTATCGGTGAGCGACGAGAACGGCGTGACCGTCCAGGAGGATTCGCTGCAATTTATCGGTGGCATCGTCGCGCCGGGACGCGACAAGATCGATGTCACGCTGCGCCCGGACGACGCGCCGCCCTTCACCGTATTGCTCGATTTCTCGAGCGGTGTGACGAGTTTCTCCGCCGGCTCGACCTCCACCTTGAAGGTTGCGTCCAAGGACGGTTACGCCACCGGCACGTTGTCGTCGCTTGACGTCGACAAGGATGGGTTGCTGACGCTGCAGTACTCGAACGGCCAGACCAAAAAACTCGGTGCGATCGCCCTGGCAAGCTTCGCCAACCCGCAGCAATTGGTGCAAATGGGGAACGGCCTGTTCGACGCAACGCATGCGGCAAGCCCCGACTACCGGGCCAGCAACGGCCCCGGTGTCGGCACGCTGCGATCCGGTACAACCGAAGCATCGAACGTCGACCTGTCGACCGAGTTCGGACAACTCATTCTGATACAGCGCGGTTTTCAAGCCTCTTCCCAAGTCGTCAGCACCGCGAACGAGATGATCATGCAGCTCTTTCAGATGCGAGGCCAGGGATGACGTCCGCTCCCGTTGCATGGCGCCCGCGGAGCCTACGCGATCTCGACAATGCACGCGAGCTCGTCGACGGCGCGCTCCGTGAATGGCAGACGCAATGGTTTTCCATCGCGCATTTTCGCGTGGAAAACGCGACGTACCTGTCAGACTTCGAGTCGCTTCCGCGCGATGGAAAGCACGTCAACTGTGGGTGCTGCGAGGGAATTCGCATCGATCTCGTCGCCGATATCGATCGAATGCTGGTCGAAGCGGCCTATGCGATAACGGTCGACGTCTACCACGCACCCTCGTGTCACGAATCCTTGAAGGCCGTATCGGTCGATATTCTCGATGACCTGATCGGCGCACTTCGGTCCGTTCTCGCTCCGCTGAACGGGACAGACTCCGTGAAGGCATTGCCCGATCGACATCAGGCCGCCGCGTCAGCCTACCCGTACGGTGCCGTTCAATTGACCGTTACAACGCGAGACGGCGCCCATGTCGGCACCGTTGTCGTCGATATTCGCCATATCTGGGCCCGTGACCGGATCTCTCCGGAAGCCGCCGCCACGGTATTCGACGACCCGGAAGTCACTCGTCACCGCGCGCTCGACGACACCCCCATCGCGCTTTCGGTACTGCTCGGGCGCTGCGAATTGTCCGCCGCGGCGCTCTCGACCCTCGCCGTCGGCGACGTCATCGCGCTCGATCGAGCGCTGAGCGAACCGCTGCCGCTGATCGTCGAGACGGCCGGCACGCAAGTCGCCCTCGGAACGCCGGGGCGCACCGGCTCTTCATTCTCTTTTCAATTGACGTCGATCTTGACGCCCCCATCGGTATGACGACACATTCGATTCAGAAGCGTGCCCAGGTGGCGCGCGTGGACCTTCCCGATCATCACCATGAACCCGCCGACGAAACGGGTGCTCGCCCGATACTCGAACTGCTCGACGACGTCAAGGTATCGGTCGAAATCCGCCTCGGGCGCTCGACGATGACCATCAAGGCGTTAATAGCGCTGCAGGCCGGTGCCGTCGTCGAACTCGACCGCTCGATCGGCGAACCGGTCGACGTGCTTCTGAACGGCAAAACGATCGCACACGGAGAAATTGTCGCGATCGACGGGCAGTTCGGCATTCGCGTCCTCGACGTCGCGGTTGCGCATTGATGAGCACACCGACCGGATTGGCATGGATGCCGCAGTCGTCGGCGCTGACTGCGGAAACGTATCTCGGCATCGGATGGATGCAGGTCGCATTGTCGACACTGTTTTGCGTTCTCCTCGGTGTCGCGGCCATCTTCGTGTTACGCAAACGCATGGTTGCACGCGCGCCCTCGTGCATGTCGCAGGCGCGACGCATCCGCATTCTCGAACACGTCCGCCTGACGCCACGCGACACACTTCATCTCGTCGAATACGATCGGCGCGTCGTGATGCTCGTTTCCAACGCAACGGGCGTCACACTGCTGGACGCGCAGGACCGACAAGTTGCGGAGCCGTAACATGCGCGGTCGATTCATGCCGTATTTGGCACTGGCCGGCGCGGCGCTACTTTGCTGCGCCGGCAACGCTGCCCATGCCGCGCCGGAAGTGGCGGGGACGACGCCGGTTGCCTTGACGGCCGCGGCGGATCTTGTCCGCTCCGGCCAAAGCACGTCCGAGGCCGTCCGGATCGCCACGCTCCTGACGATGCTGAGTGTCGCCCCCGCACTCGTCGCGTCGATGACAGCATTCATCCGCATCGCGATCGTGCTGTCGATGATTCGTCATGCCTTCGGCATGCCCGAAACGCCGCCAACGCCCGTTCTCATCAGTCTGGCGCTCTTCCTTACCGTGTTCGCGATGCTGCCGACACTGCAGACCATCAATCACGACGCGCTTCAGCCATTCATGAACGGGCAGATCGAACTCGCCGCTGCGATCGACCGAAGCAGTGCACCGATCCGCGATTTCATGCTGCGACAGGTTCGCGAGGACGAATTGCGACTGATGTACGAGCTGTCGCATCAATCGTTGCCGGGCACGCCGACCGAAGTCGGATTGCTGCAACTGACGCCGGCCTTCATCCTGAACGAGCTGCGTGTCGCGTTTCAGATCGGCTTTGTCATTCTCCTGCCGTTCCTGTTGATCGATCTCGTGGTATCGAGCGTCTTGCTGTCGCTCGGGATGCTGATGGTGCCCCCTGCGACCATTTCGTTGCCGCTCAAGGTGCTGATGTTCGTGCTGGTCGACGGCTGGGGCTTGATCCTGCGCGGCGTGCTGGGCAGCTTCAAATGATGTCCGCGGCTCACTCGATCGACGATACCGGCCCCGCTTTGCACGACGGACGCGAACGTCAGCTCTGGCATCGCTTCCTGCCGGATCGCAACCTCATCGACCGTGAAGCGTTGTTCGACTTCTATTTGCCTTACGCAACTGCACTGGCCGGCGGACTGTATCGCGGTCGGCATTACGACGACGTCGAATACAAGGACTACGTTCAGCTTGCATGCGTCGGCCTGCTAGAGGCGATCGACCGCTTCGAAGCCGATCGCAACATCGAGTTCAGAACATTCGCGACGCCGCGAATCAAGGGCAACGTACTGGATGGCATCGTTCGATTGAGCGACGCGCAGGAGCAGATTGCGCTGCGTGCGCGGATTCGCCGCGAACGCTTCGAATCGCTGCACGATGCTGCCGACAGGCGCGCGAAGGATGTCTTTCATTCGCTGGCGTCGCTGACGATGGGGCTGGCCATCGGCTTCATTCTCGACGACACGGGCATGATCGACCATGCCGCACAGACAAGCCGGCCACTCCACGATCACGCGTATCACGCGTTGGCATGGACTCAAACCAAGGCACGCCTGGCCAATGCCGTCGCGCAACTTCCCGATCGGGAACGAAAGATCGTGCAATACCACTATTTTCACGGCCTGACGTTCGAACGGATCGGCGACATTCTCGATCTGTCGAAAGGACGCGTTTCGCAGCTCCATCGCACCGCGCTCGCCCAGCTCCGCAAGCACGCGCAAGTCTCCGACGATCCTTTTCTGATCACTTGAGAACCATGAACCACGACAAATCAGACACGCAGATGTGCCCGGAAACCGACATGCTCGATATCGTCCAGGCAATGCAGAATTCGGAGGCTCGCGCGCTCCAGGTATTGAGCGATGCACGGCGAACGTGGCCCGACGATCCACGTATTCATCTGCTGCTCGGCGCCATGCATGCCAGCCAGCAGCGGTACGAACCGGCTCGAGCCGATTTTACGGAGGCGTTGCGGCTGACCCCCGACTATCCGATCACCAGCTTCATGCTCGGTTTCCTGGAGTTGGTGAACGGCCAGGGGGAGCGTGCGGAGCTGGCGTGGACGTCGCTCGAAACACTGTCGCCCGACGATACGCTGCGCATTTTCAGAAATGGGCTGAGCAGCCTGATTCATGACCGTTTCGACGACGCATTGCAGCAGCTGCGCCGAGGTATCGCATCGAACGGGCAGTATCCGCTGATCAACCGCTATATCCAGGCTGTGATTGACAAGATCGGCGACACGGCGGAAACGCGGGACGATGCGACTCACGACCCCGCCGGGCAGACGGTTGTTTCCACTCCGTACGACACGCCGTTCCGTTCCTGACGCACGCATCACCAGGCCAACCCGACCATGCTCGACCAGATTACGCATCTGCTGCATCAGGAGTTCGCACGCAAATTGCGGCGAGCAGACAATCAGCAGGAAACCGGCGCGACCGTTTCCAGTCCGGCGTCCCGACCCAATAGCGGTCATATCGACCCACGCCCGGCACTTCGCGCACGCGTCGCTCAACTCATCGCTGAGGGTGTGGACGACGCGGTCCTCATCCGCGCCGCAACCGAATTCCTGTTGCGAAACGAGTTCGGTAACGAACTCGCGAATACCGCGCCGTTCCACGAAATGGCAGACCACGTTGCCCAAACCCTGGCCACGCCTCCGGAATTCAAAACTTCGCTTCTCGCCGCCCTGGAATGACGGGGTCGGCCCGATCGGCATCCATGCCTGACGTTCAACCGATGAGGCACTTCGTCGAGCATGCGGAATGCGTGAACCATGGAAGGCGGGACGGCAACAAACGGCCGTTCGCCTGTACGGCAACCTGCGACCAGAATCGAACGATGGCGAGATAGATGGAACGCGCTTTGACTGGCCCGCCCTACACGATTCGAACGTGTGACCTACGGCTTAGAAGGCCGTTGCTCTATCCAACTGAGCTAAGGGCGGTCGGGGAGAAAAGACACGGCCTGACACGGACCGCATTCGGCATCGGGCTTTTGAGTAACGAAGCAGCAGCAACACCGCCCACTACCCCACAACGACTCAAACCCCCGAAACAAAACGGGCCCGGCAAGAAGCCGAGCCCGAAATTATACCCGATCATCGCACCAGATCACGCGAGACCAGCGCCCGCGGCATCAAACCGGCTGCGGATGCAGCATGAACCAGCCGAGGCAGAACACGCCGGCGATCACGCAATACACGCCGAACGACGCGAGCCGGCCGCGCCCTTCGAAATAGCGCATCAGGAACCGCACGCTCAGGTACGCGGCGATCGCCGTCAGCACGCCGCCGAGCAGCGCATCGGCGAGCTGGTCACGCGCATGGAACAGCTTCGGCAGTTCGAGCACGCCCGCGGCAAAGATGATCGGCGTGCCGAGCAGGAACGAGAATTCCGCCGCCTTCTCCGCCGTCAGCCCGGCCACGTTGCCGGCGATCATCGTCAGCCCGCTGCGCGAGAAGCCCGGAATCAGCGCGCCGATCTGCGCGAGGCCCACGAAGAACGCCTGCTTGAACGTCATCTTCTCGGGCGGCTGATGTGCGCGGCTGCGCTGGATGCGATCGCCAACCCACAGCAACACGCCATTGACGATCAGCGCGATCGCGACGATCCGCAGATCGTGAAACACGCGTTCGATGCGCTTCTCGAGCAGCAGCCCGACGATGCCGGTCGGGATCGTGCCGATGATCAGCGCCCACATCAGGTGCCCGTCGTCGTTCTTGCGGCCGCCGAGCTGCGCGAAGAAGCCGCCGATCAGCGCGATCCAGCGCGCGCGGAAGTACCACAGCAGCGCGAGCGCGGTGCCGAGGTGGAGCGCGACGAGGAACGGCAGCAGTTGCGGCGCGTGCTTGTCGATGTGCATGCCGAACAACGCCGGCACGAGCAGCGTGTGACCCAGGCTACTGACGGGGAAGAGTTCGGTGACGCCCTGCAGGACGCTCAGGAATACCAGAAACCAGAGGCTCACGCGTCGGTCCTTTTAGTGAAGATTAAGCGGGAAGGAAGGCGGACGACGCGATGCGCGTCCTGAAAAACGCGCCCTGATTATGCCGAGCCAGGATTACTGCGCCAAGGCATTTGGCAGGATATTGCGGCAATGCACACAAACGCTTGCAATTTGTAAGCGCGCAGAAAGCAAAAAGCCCGCCATTTGCATGGCGGGCCTGTCGACTTCGGCAGGAATTGCCGTCAGCGGCCGAGCTGATAGAAAAATAATACCGTGCTGCCGGTAAACATGCCGAACAGTGCGATTCCCATTGCCATTGCCAGATCCATGGCCCCCTCCACGAAGTGTCATGACCCGGCAACATCACCGGTTTAGAGGCATTATCCCGACCGTCGACACTGTTAAAAACTCGCAATTTCCCCAGAAGGGTTTTCCCCGACCGGCCGCGGCCCGATAATGGAACGCACGTTGCCCCCGTCACCCGCCCAACCCGATTCGCCATGCCGATCTTCCAGCAACACGACATTCACGAACTTCACGCCGGCCCGTCGCTCGTCCGGATCGCCCCGCCATTCGGCGGCCGCCTGCTGTCCTGGCACGTCGATGGCGAACCGGTGATCTTCTGGCCGGAAACCGCCGACTGGAGCAACCTCGCACGCGTGCGCGGCGGCAATCCGCTACTGTTCCCGTTCCTCGGCCGCCACCGCGTCGACGGCGAAATCGGCCGCTGGCGCGACGCGGCCGGCGTCGTCCGCGATCTGCCGATGCACGGTTTCGCGCGCGATCTGCCGTTCGACGCGCACCCGTCGCCCGACGGCGCCGCGTTGTCGATGACGCTCGACGCGAACCACGCGCTGCGCGCGAGCTACCCGTTCGATTTCCGGTTCGAAACGACTTACCGGCTGGCCGACTCGCATACGCTGGACGTCGCGCTGACGACGACCAATCGCGGCGACACGCCGCTGCCCTACTACGCCGGCCACCATTTCTATTTCGCGCTGCCGCACGGCGAGCGGGCCGACACCCTCCTCGAGTTGCCGCCGACGCACCGTTGCCAGCAGCGCGCGGACGGGTCGATCAGCCCGCTCGAACCGGGCGAAGCCCGTTACCGCCTCGACGATCCGGACATCCTCGACCGCTTCCACTGCCTCGACGGCGAGCCGTTGGCGCCGGTGCGCATCGTGATGCCGGGCCGCCGCCGCACGATCGAGATCGCGCTGGACGTGCCGGGCTCGATCCCGTGGTACGCGGTCACGACGTGGACCGAAAAGCCGGATTCGGATTT
>Ga0209370_1000476_pt1 | contig 53646 bp, 66 predicted proteins | sample AgamicAtPrz_FD_187164 | JGI IMG/M metagenome (GOLD analysis project Ga0209370, IMG submission 187164) | Agave microbial communities from Guanajuato, Mexico - At.P.rz (SPAdes) (version 2) | ecosystem: Host-associated > Plants > Phyllosphere > Phylloplane/Leaf | place: Guanajuato, Mexico...
CCCAGGGTGTTGCCGTTGGCATCCTTGACCGTGGCCACCAGCGTACTGGTCGCCGCACCGTTCGCCACGATGCTGGTCGGGGTCGCTACCAGCGAGGTCACGTCAGCCGTGGCGCTGTTTGGCGTCATGGCCACTGTCGCTGCAGCGGATCCGGCCAGGCTGCTGGCTGTTACGGTTGCAGTCCCAGCAACAGTTGAGGATGTCAGTACAGCAGTGGCTTTGCCGTTAGCATCGGTGCTGCTCGATGCGGACGACAGCGTGCCGATGTTGGTCGACCAAGCCACATTGGCGTTGGCCACCGGGTTGCCATGGGCATCTTCAACCGTGGCCACCAGGTTACTGGTCGCCGTGCCGTTGGCCACAATGCTGGCCGGGCTCGCGGTCAGGTCCACTACTTTTGCGGTGGAACCATCTGGCGTTAGCGTCACGTTGGCTGTCGAAGCACCGGCCGAGGCCTGGGCTTTCACGGCCGCGGTGCCGGCAATGGTGCCCTTGAGGGTCACACTGGCCTTGCCGTTGGCATCGGTGCTGCTCGATGCGGCCGACAGCGTGCCGATGCTGGTCGTCCAGGTCACAGGGGCGTTGGCCACCGGGTTGCCGTGGGCATCTTCAACCGTGGCCACCAGGTTACTGGTCGCCGTGCCGTTGGCCATGATGATGGCCGGAGTCGCGGTCAGGTCCACTACTTTTGCGGTGGAGCCGTCTGGCGTCAGGGTTACCGCTGCAGTGGCAGATCCGGCCACCGCCGAAGCGGTCACCGTCGCCTTACCGGCCACAGTGCCTTTCAACGTCACCGTGGCCTGGCCACTGGCGTTGGTCGTGCTCGATGCGGCAGACAAGCTGCCCAACGATGTCGACCAGGTCACCGCAACGCCGGCGCCCAGGGTGTTGCCGTTGGCATCCTTGACCGTGGCCACCAGCGTACTGGTTGCCGTGCCATTGGCCACAATGGTGGCCGGGCTCGCGGTCAGGGTCACTACTTCTGCAGTAGAGGTGTCCGGTGTCAACGCCACGTTGGCCGAAGAGGCACCGGCCGAGGCCTGAGCTTTCACGGTCGCCGTGCCGGCAATGGTGCCCTTGAGGGTCACGCTGGCTTTGCCTGTGGCATCGGTGCTGGTCGATGCGGCCGACAGCGTGCCGATGCTGGTCGTCCAGGTCACAGGGGCGTTGGCCACCGGGTTGCCGTGGGCATCTTCAACTGTGGCCACCAGGTTACTGGTCGCCGTGCCGTTGGCCACGATGCTGGCCGGGGTCGCAGTCAGGTCCACTACTTTCGCGGTAGAACCGTCCGGTGTCAGCGCCACGTTGACCGTCGAAGCACCGGCCGAGGCCTGGGCTTTCACGGTCGCCGTGCCGGCAACGGTGCCCTTGAGGGTCACACTGGCCTTGCCGTTGGCATCGGTGCTGCTCGATGCGGCCGACAGCGTGCCGATGTTGGTCGTCCAGGTTACCGGCGCGTTGGCCACCGGATTGCCGTTGGCATCTTCAACCGTGGCCACCAGGTTACTGGTCGCCGTGCCGTTGGCCACGATGCTGACCGGGGTCGCAGTCAGGTCCACTACTTTCGCGGTGAAGCCGTCCGGCGTCAACGTCACATTGACCGTCGAGGCTCCGGCCGAGGCCTGAGCTTTCACGGTTGCCGTGCCGGCAACGATGCCCTTGAGGGTCACGTTGGCTTTGCCGTTGGCATCGGTACTGCTCGATCCGACCGACAGGGTGCCAATGCTGGTCGACCAGGTCACCGGCGCGTTGGCCACCGGATTGCCGTGGGCATCTTCAACCGTGGCCACCAGGTTACTGGTCGCCGTGCCGTTGGCCAAGATGCTGGCCGGGGTCGCAGTCAGGTCCACTACTTTCGCGGTGGAGCCGTCTGGTGTCAGCTCAACATCGACCGAAGAGGCTCCGGCCGAAGCCTGGGCTTTCACGGTAGCGGTGCCGGCAACGGTGCCCTTGAGGGTCACGCTGGCCTTGCCTGTGGCATCGGTGCTGCTCGATGCGGCCGAGACCGTGCCAATGTTGGTCGTCCAGGTCACCGGGGCGTTGGCCACCGGGTTGCCGTGGTCATCTTCAACCGTGGCCACCAGGTTACTGGTCGCCGTGCCGTTGGCCACGATGCTGGCCGGGGTTGCTACCAGGTCCACAACCTTGGCGGTTGCGCTGTTCGCGCTGAATTCGACCTTCGCGGTTTGCTCCCCAGCTGAGGCTTTGGCCGTTACCGTCGCAGATCCCATTTTGGTCGACGACTTGAGCGCGACAAGAGCTTTGCTATTCGCGTCGGTAACGCTTGTAGCCATGGCCAGAGTGCCATCTGTTGTCTGCCAGGTGACAGGGACGCCGGCACCGACTGGATTACCGTTTGTATCGACAACTGTCGCAGTCAGAAGGCTAGTAGCCACTCCATCCGCAGGAATAACGCCTGGAGCCGCCACCAAAGACAAAACACGCGCATTGGCTATATCTGCAACGAAATCCACCTTGGCATCTGCACTGCCAGCAATGGCTTTCGCAGTAACTGTTGCATCACCGATTTGAATCGGCGAGGTCAGCACCACCGTTGCCTTGCTTTCTTCATCGGTTTCCGTCGACGCACTGGACAGAGTACCGTTCGTAGACGTCCAGGAGACAGGAACACCCGCGCCCAACTCGTTGCCATTTTTGTCGAGAACAGTTGCTACCAATGTGCTTTTAGACAGGCCATCTGCCAGAACAGAGGCAGGGGTAGCCACCAAGCCAACCACTTTCGCCGAGGTTGGATCTCCAAGGAAGCCAGCATCTGCCGATGCGGCCGCGCCTTGAGGCTCTTTTGCTGAAACCCGGACCACGCTGCTCGAACGGCTAACCAGCTTCAAGTTGGCTTTGCCTTGCCTGTTTGTCATCGAATCCTTTTCGACAACTGTGGCCGATCCACTAACGGCCCAAGTGATAGCTGTGTTAGCACGTGGCGAGCCGCTTGGTTCTTGCAGTGAGGCCGTAAAGGTCAGTTCGTCTGATCCATCCGCCTTCGCCTCGGCTTTTGAGCGATCCAGGGCAATCAGGAACGGTGTCACGGTAACTTGCATGACGTTGGATTTGACGACCTCACCGTACACGTCAGTGGCAACAGCCTGCAGCGTGTAGCTATTGAGGCCGGCGGGGTTGTACGCCGGCAGGACTACGGTCCCGGTGCCAGAGCTGTTGTATGGGCGGGCAAATCCACTTGCCGAGCCAGTCCATGTCACGTTGCTAACCCGTCCACCGGTCAGCGTCACTGGAAAGGTAATCACTGCGGTCGGTGTGCCGCTGACTTCTGGTGGCAACATCATCAAGGCATGTTCAGCTTTCTTGTAGTCCAGGACAATTTCATTGTTCCGGTTAACAAGGCCATAACGTGAGTTGACCAGGTTGTGGTTGACGCTGTAGGCCGTCGACAGTTGTTTCGACAGCGGCACACCGAACTGGTAATTGATCGCCAGTTTTAGCGAGGTTTCCGAGAGTCCATCCTGGCCCTGACGATAGTCCACGCCACCACTGATCATTGGGACAGGTGCGTAGCTCAAGCCGAGCGTGATCGCTTGCGGATCTTTTTGACGATTTCCGGCGCCTAACAAGCCCACCTGGTCGCCGAAGTATTTTTCATAGACAGCCTTGGCGGTGACTTTCGGCATCGAGGGCAGGTTGCCTTCTATGCGCAGATCGTAGCCATTGGCCGGCCGCTCCAGATAATTGTCCAGATCCGGCGAGTTCTTCCATTCCGACAATCGGACGTACACGTTCGCGCTCGCGCGGATATTGTCGGTAAACGCTTCGGCTCCGATGCCCAAACGTTCATTCTTGCCGGTCATGTCTCGGTCATAGAAACCGTTGAAGCCGGCGAGCCAGTTATCGAAGTTACGACGGTAGCCGACACCCAAATTGAGGGTGCTGCGGTAGTCCTCGGTGCGTGCATTCGAATGGCGAACGCCCACCTGAGCAAACACCAGATCCTGATCACCGTCGACAATCGGATAGAGGATGTCAAAGCTGGCAGATTTGCCCCCTTTGCTCCCGATATTAAATGCTATTTCCGTCGTGGCATTACGGGCTGAGAACCAATCCTTCAGACCTTGGGCAGCCGCCGAGTTAAGCATTCCCATGGCCATGCTGCCGAACTCGTCACCACCCTGATAGCCACTGTTGCGCGGGTTGGCGATAGCCTGCTGGTCTGCAGCAGGCAAGCCGCCAACGAATTCTGACAGCGGATCCGCCTTGCTGGATGGCGCTTCTTCTTTGACAGCGTCACTGGCCAGCTCCGGCAGGTTGTAGGGATTCGCAGCACTGGCCCCTTGCTGTTGTGCGTCTGACGCGATATCGCCAGGGTAACTATAGGAAGCTTGCTTTTGCTCAATGGCAGCCGCTTGCTCGACCTGTTGAACTGTTGTTGAGCAACCAGTAACAAGGGCTAAGTAGCCTATGAACAAGTTTTTAAGGAGCGCGCGCGGTCCTCCGCGCCATGTACTAAGCGTGTTATCAATCATTGATAATTCCCTGGATGATAAACAGCAGAAACAGCTATTCGCGGCGCCGATGCACCGTTAGTTGTTTCAAATTAAGTTGACCGGCATCTGACCTGGATCGGTTGGCCGATAAAAATTGAGAAAAGTCTTTAATCGAACGCGTACTGAGAACGCGTTATGCCAGAAGCGACCCAGTCGTCACGGTTCCAACTTGAGATAGCATCATCTATCTCCTGTCCTGCACGCCCCACTGCGAAAGGCTCATGGTTGAAACAGACGACCGCTCGTTGCCCATCGGCGGTGTGGCTCCCATCAACATCAGGCTTGCAACCACAGTCGGGGCATCCTTTGAGTGAACCAAACTTCGCCGCTAATCGCCGTAGCTCCTTAAGTCGATCTATTCCATCTGCAAGCGCCAAAACATCGCGCAGATGCTCGACCAAATCCGTGAAACTCTCGGGGTCATCCTTGAGAACCAACTCCAAAGCTTCGTAAAGTAACGGACGGTCACCTAAAGGCAGCGCGCCATAACCAGCATCTGTCAGAGCATTCCGAACATAATCATTTGGTAGCAAATTGGCGCCTGGCTGGCGGCGCGCGATCGCCAATTTGCTACCGGGGTTGGTTGCCTTTTTTATCATCAAATCGCACTCCGAATTATTGAAGCCCCTCCACCTGGAGGGGATCAATCGTCAGCTTTCAATTTCTAGTTCGTGGACTTCTTCGATTTGAGTCGTCGTAACCGAAGGGTTCTCTACTTCACGGCCCGGAGTCTGCTTCGCAGCACTTTCTGGGGTCTCCTTGTTTATGCGTGCGGATTTTTTTTCTGCAGTTTTTTTCGGGGCGGATGGCTTAGTTGAAGTTGCCTTAGCGGGCTTAACGGACTTGGTAGGCTTCGCCGAAACAGGTCCGTCTGGCGTTACCTGCGGCACCGCTACTGATCCTTCGTTTGCATGAACTTCAATAGCGTTTTCAGCCTCGCTGACGAGGCTCTGCGCGATTTCAAGCGCGGGCTCCATCGCTACCATCGCCTCTTTTGAAAGCCCCGGCTCGCTCACTATCGCGTCAATCGTCGCCTTGAAGCTTTCGCGATAAAAGTAATCGCTCATGTAGGAGGCCAAAAGATCTCGCCCCTCAGTGCTGTTGTCGCTTGACCCCACCAGCCATTGCGCATGATCTGCTGCGCGCCACTCCATGACGGTCGAAGAAGAACGTATCTCCGCTTCGGTCAACCCCGCCATATTCTCGCGGAACGTCAATTCGCGAGCGATGATGAAGCTCTTATCTGCATTTTCAGCAGTAACTATGGTTGGCACGTAATCCAGCGGTTCCACGATTCTTAATCGATGAGCCCCTTCACTAGTGGTCATCCCTGGGTGAGGCTGCGACGTCGTGCCATTAACAACTGCCTCGCCTGCAGCCGAAGGCGCAACGACAGGAGCGTTTGGAGGGGCAACGGATGCAGCAGTGTGTTGCTCGATATTCACCAGCGAAGCTAGCGGTGGCGTTGCTGTTACTGTTGCAGCGCCTGGTGAAGCCTTTTCGCGAGCTGGTTCCGGATCGATCTCCCATACTCGGCGAAACACTTCTTTCGACTCCCTGTCACCGGTTTCCTTGTTTTTAACCATCTTTGTTACCGGCAAAGATCCCTTATCCGTAATCTGGATCGGTTGGCCTTGCTGGTACCCACCATCTTTCATGAGTTCACCAAGCCCGACCCCCCATAGCGTGCGTATACCGCTAGGAGTTTTCACGGCGACGTAGTAACTGTCGTCGTTCTTTTTATCCATCATGTAAGGCGCGCTACCGTGGTCGACGAGCGTACCTTTCGTGACATCGCTACGTGCCGCATCCTCGCCAGAGGATTGTCCGACATTTCTCTCGCGCTCGGTCGTATCAAGAACAGGGGCATCGGGGGAAGCGATCTTGTTGCTTTCGCGTTCAAGATCCAATTCAGCGCGCCGTTCAGCTAGCCGTTCATTCATAACCTTGTCTGTGAAGTGGATATCAAGATTATTTTTTGCGGCAGCTTCAATCACCAGGCTTTTAAATTCAGCAGTACCATTAATGGTCAATGTACTGCCAAACCGCTGTTGCGCCATCTGCAGCGCAAGCTTCACGCCTGACTCCGTGATACCCGTACGGCGTAATGCGATTACTTTGCCGGTATCGACGAATACCGTTTTGTCCGTTTTTTTGTCCAAGTAATGGACGGTCGAAGAGAATCGAGACTTTTTCGTGTAGAGGTCATGCGCCTCCAAGACCCTTTCCAGCTCTTTTTTCGACTCTTCATCCGTATCCAGGTCAAGCCGCTTAAAAACCTGCTTGATCCTCTCCCTTACCGGAAGCTCGTTAATTCCATCCGGCCCGCTTATCGAAAACTCCGGAACAGGTTCCTCGTCCTTAATTATTCGACGAATATTCTCGCTACCCATACTAGGTATCTCCATAAAATTTCAGGAACGCGTGAACGCCAACCATTTGAAAATGGTTGAAAATATCTACGCGGTGTGGTCAGAGAAAGAAGGAATTGTTACAAGCCCATATTCTTGGGTAAGCAAAGCGCAATCAGTTGTCCATATCCAAATCATTCTGATCGTTGTAATTCACTTCTGGAGTCTCCTTGTGAAGGTCGTCACCTTCTGGTGACCGTGTCGCCGGCGATGGTGTACGCAGACCAAGCGAAGCTCTCTCGCCGTTATGAACGAAGTTCGGGAGTCCAGGCTGAACATTGAGATCCGCAGGCTTATCAACTGGCCGCAGCCCCAACGAAGCCGTTTCCCCGTTAAAGGTGAAGCTCAATGGCTGCGGACCAGCCGAGGCCCTGGACTGCGTTGCATCTGTACTTGCCGGGGCAACCGGATCCACAGGCCGCACTCCCAACGAAACCGGTTCCGAGTTATGGGTAAAAGCCAATGGCGGAGGCGCCGCCTGGGCATCAACTTTAACGGCGTCACTAGCCCCTGCCGACTGCATTTCCGCCGGTAGGTCGCCCAGGAACTGACGGGTGAAGTTTGCCGAGACGCGGCTTTGTTCTTGTTTCAAACTGTCCAACTCACTCAGGCGAGCCGCGACCTGCTGGTTCAATCGTGAATCGGTGTATTGAATCGGCAACTGTTTTTCCACAGCGGCATCAACAACCAATTTCTTGAATTCAGCATTCCCATTAATGGACAGCGTATTGCCGAAACGCTGCTGCGCCATTTCCAACACCAATGCGACAGCAGGCGGGGTCATTTCAGTACGGCGAAGCGAAATGGAATTTCCCGTGTCAACAAATAATGTTCTATCTGTTTTCTGATCGACGTAATGAACGTTGGAACTGAACATCGATTTCTTCGAATACAAACCTGCCGCTTTAAGTAGCTGCTCAATCTTCTCTTTGAAACTTTGGTCGACCTCCTTACCGAAACTCTCGACCAGGTGCTTGATACGATCTCGTACCGGCATCGTACTCGCGGGACCACTGATAGAGAAATCGGGATAACTCTCATTTTCTGTGAGCAATTGTCGAATGCTTGCACTACCCATTAAAGATACCTCTCTAGATGACATCGGTTGTTTTATTGCTTCCTGCGCTTTCAGCCGCTCAAAAGTAAGGACTGAAACAAGTTGAGCTTTGTCTTGCCGAGTCAGCCGAGCATCCGCGAACACGAAATGTCGAATCGCGTAGAACTGACTGTCGACACGGCGAATGGCGTGACGCTGCGCCGGCAAGAGTTGGCTCTGTTCTAGCGACCGGCTCAGTGATGCAGCGACCGTTGAAGCGTTGCGGGTCGCTGCCGTCGGAACCGGTTTTGCGGTCTGGATCTTGAATACCTGGGCGGGTTTGTCGCCCTGGAGTGCTGCGAACAGCCTGCGCGAGTGCGCCTCGATGTCAGCAACGGTGGCAACCCTGTTCGGGTTGCGCGCGTACGGTGGAACCACGAATCGCACCGAACCTGCCTTACGCCGCCGTTGCGGCTGCGCTTGGCCTTCAACAGATCGGGCCTGAATATCCTCGTTAGCGGCCGGGCCGGCCCGCTGATTGGCGTCCTCTGTAAGTTCCTTGAGCGGATCAAAGAGCCTGGCACTGAAGGCCTCGATATCCGCGACGGTTGCTGGCCGACGCGGGTTTCGTGCGTAGGGCGGAATGCTCGAACTCAGGGCCTTGCTCTTGCGTTGCGACTTAGTCCGGTTGCGGACTGGCTCAGCAGCCGGTTCGACTCGCAGCGGACCAAGCAATTTGGTGCTGTAAGCCTCCACGTCCTGCACAGTCGCGTCCCGATGTGGGTTGCGTGCGTAGGGAGGGATCGTCGACATCGATCCTGTGCGGGGCTTACGCGGCCGACGCCGCCGGTGGGTGGGGTCAACCGCAGTGGCGGGGGTATCTTCATGCCGGTGCGGCTGCAGTAGCTTGGTGCTAAACGCCTCTATGTCTGCCACGGTGGGTACACTGTGTAGATCGCGGCCGTAGGGCGGTATTACCCGTCGATTTCCATTTGCACTGGCTGGGCCTGCGGAGCCAGTTGTTCCCGAAGAAACGCCGGCAGTTCGGCCGGATCGGGTTCCTCTTCCTCTTCCTCTTCCGTTTTGTACAGGTGCTCGCAATCCAGAATCTCTTCCTGCTGCTGCTGGCTCCAGGTGAAGCTGTGCAGCACCGGGCAAAAGCAGCGCACCTGGACTTTGTCCGTCGATTTGCCCGTGGTCTGCCAGACCGCGTCCGGACACGTCTTGCACGCCACTGGGAGTTTCGTCAGCGCGCTGGGTTCCAGCTTCAACAACACTTCGCTTACCACTTCCCGGCCGCTTGGGAGGATGTATTCCGCCATGATGTTCTCCGTAGGTTTGATAAAAGGACTGTTCCCGCTGTACGAGCAGCGAGGCCTGTTGCTCTGCAGTTGACTGCTTGTAATAAAGCTCCCGGAAGGACGCCGTGGCCTTATCGACGTACTTCATTTCCCTGGCGCGCGTGGGCCACTCGTTCAACCGCTCCTGGATGACATGTTTTTCCAAGGGCGGGCGTTTGAGTTGCCGACGCACAACAAAATCATCCTTAAAGATGGTGTCTTTAAGGTTGGTGAACTTCGCGTCACCAGGCAGTTTTACCGCGATGTATTCATTTTCCTTTCCCTCGTTGCGAACACGAGTTTCGCCATGCGAGGCAACCAGCTCGTAAAATTTGGAACGCGACAGGATGTTCTGGTTAACGATCTGTTTCACCAGCTCCTGCTTGAACTCCCGATTCTTTCCGTAAAAGTCATCGCCCTTGTAGCGCGACAACACGCTGGCCGAATCCTTAGGATCAAAACGGATATGATCACGCGGCGAGGCAAGGTTGTATTTCTGGTTGATGTACTCCTGAAACGCTTCCATGTACTTCTCAGTACGTTGATGCATCCCGGCCGGATTCGCCTCATTTCCGTTGAACATGTTCTTACGCGGAATGATGATATGTATATGCGGTTTACGGTCGATCATTTCGCCCGTTTTCCGATCCCTCATTCGCTTTATCTTCGGCAGATGTGCCTCGGCGTAGAAATTTATTTCATGTTCTTTGTAGGCATGCAGCAGAAACTGCTTAAACTCCGTGGACACGTCCAGCAACGTATCATAGGAAACATGATCCTCTTTAAAAGCCAATGTGTAGGACAGATAGCGTTCTTGCCCGTTATCAGGAATTGACTGGTAAATCTTTTGAGTGACATCTAAGTCACCGTGAAGGATGACCCGCTCGTCCAGCTCATCCCGCGTATGTTCACGACCCTGCTTAGCTCCTTCTTCAAGATACTCCTTAGCACCGTCGTTATAGCCGCGAAGTCTAATCAGCATTGTTCACTCCAGCGGCTATTAGTTCGCGGATACTGATCAGCTCGTTGAGGAACTTAGCGTATAATGCTTGAGAAATGATGTCTCTTTTCCAGGCGCGGTTAACGCTATGAGCTAACTGATTTAAGTTATTACTTGCTTTGCTGTAATAAAACAGAAGGCGTTCATATTCTTGTGAGGATTGCTCAAAGACCGGATTCGCCTGGAGAAATAGTTCCCGGAAGAATGCGGACTGGCTGAGCCCGGCTGCTTTCATTTTCTCTTCATAGGGCGCCATTTGCTCATCCGTGAGGCGGAAGGAAACGACGCGTCCTTTGTTGACCCGCTCAAGCTTTGGCTTTGCCATGGCTTCACCCGACAACAACCGACAGCAGCAACAACAAGGCTTTCCCGCTCTGCGGGGTTTCAAAGGGGGTATCCCCCTTTGGCACGACCGATGTTTAGAAAATGCGAAGCTATTTTGTAAACAATCGGTGACGTGCCTGGGTTTTGGCCTTGGAGTGATCTGTACGGCTGGAGATTGATTTACGTCGCTCAAGATCGATCAGCGTCGATCTGATGTTCTCTATTTACGAGCCTGATGCCTATAATCGATCTGATTATCTCTAAGTAGCTCTATTGCGAGGCCACCGACATGACCAATTGGCGAACCCTGCCCCGAACCGGGAAAAGCCAGTTCACCCCCTTGATCCCCGATATTCAGCAGCGCTTGAATCTCGGGCAGACCTACAAGCAGATCCACGATGCACTGGTTGAAGCGAAACAGATCACCTTGGGCTATCAGCAATTTGTGAAGTACATCAACAAGCTGCTGAACGTTGCCCCGGTTGCCCCCAAAGGAGTGATCCCGAGTTTCCCTTTCACTGCCAGCCAACCCACCAGCGAACACCCTTTAGCGCACTTGGCGGCAAACCGGGACAACCGGCGTCACCAGGACGCGGATATTCACAACCCCGTTCCGGATCTTAAAAAAATCTATGGAGAGTAAGTGACTAACAGCTAAGGCCGCTCTGCAAGCGGCCTTTTGCCGACTACTCAATCAGCAGCTTGCTGGGCATTTGTTTTTTCAGCGCGGGTGGCAGGGACTTCAACGCGTCTTGCTGGCCTTTGTATTGGTCATGCCAATAGTTTGCCGCGTCGAGGTTTTCCATACCGGCGGAATACAGCATGAACATCCCCGTCGCAAATAACCCCATCAACCCAACAACTGCCACGGCCAAAATCATGTTGAGTAGAGACGCCTTGCTGTCGCGTAGTCCCTTGCTCAAGGTTTTAACCTGGCGTTCGACCAGCACGATTTCATCGTTGACGCGCTGTAGCACGTTCTTTAACAAATGCTCAACGTTATCTTCGATGTTGTGCTTAAGACGTGCCTGCGCGGCTTCAACTTCGCACTTGGCCAAAGTCGACAGCGCACCTTTGGTTTCTAGCAGCAGTGTTTCCGACGTTCGTTCGACCTCTTCGACCGCGAACACGATTTTCGAAATACTCTGTTCCAACTCGCCGGGCAAAGCACGCATCGCGTCGACAATAGGCTGTGTGAATCTATCCAGCACAACTTTATGACCGACGAAATAAAGAAAGATCGGATCATCGCTGTTAATTTTCACACCGCGTTCTAGATAAATCGCGGTTCTGATCTCATCCTCAAGTTCTTCGTCCATGGCTAGACCGCTACCGGCACGTTGAAGATTCGATCCAAATCGGCGTAGATATCGTTAAAAACACGATTCAACCGCGACTTAGACATTACGCCGAACTGTTCCGATACCATTACCTGGCGCAACGTCAGATGCTTCTCCGTCATGAGACGAACATCCGTGCTGAAAGCATCGCTGTTACGGTCGACAATTTTCACCAGGCCTTGAATGACATCGGCGTTGTCCTTGTACCAGGACATATCGGCGAGTGGTTTTCCGTTGAATTCCGGGATGCCCCAAAATTCGTTTTCCCAAACCACGATCTTCGCGTTGGAATTGGATTTTTTAACCAGGTCAATCATCGACAACAACCCGGTAACGGTATCGTCCTTGGCTTGGCCTCCAGTCACCACGCAATGGATGTATACCTGTTTGCCAGCCTGTTGCAGCGCCTCCAGCACATGGTTGGTGCTGATGTACTTGGCAATTGGCAAAAAGGTCGACGCGCCATTGTCGATCACAGTGACCTGGTTAACCGACATCAGGGTTTCGAACAGAGGATCGAACAACCGCTGCATCACTGCGCCGCCGTCGGTGATCGGCACCAATTGCACGTCCAGGTCACGGATCTGGTGAAACGTGCTGTTGACCGGGTCAGTGTCACCGCACACCGGAATGCAGCCTCGGTCGCGGAAATACTGGGCCAGCACGGAAGCCTTCAATGACTTACCGCAGCCGCCTTTGCCCTGCAGGATGAAATGGCAGGTGTTGGAGAAAAACGCGGCCAGCGCGCTCAAAAGTTGGTCGTGCTTCATCGCTTTCGGCATGGAAAACCTCAAGTTGTTTTTTCAGAAGGGAAATTCGGCGGCGCTGGGTAGAAACACCAAGGGCGCGGCCCTTGTCATCTCGCAACGGCCGCGTTGACCTCAGGAGCGCGGGGGCGGTAAAGCTCTACCCCCACACTCCCGAGGAAGCCTGTGTTTTAACGGCGTACCGTCAAGTGTGCGCTGCGCCCGTGCTTCCGTTCGCCGGAACGGTGAAGCTGTTCCGACGAGCCGGGAGCGCGGCACTGGACGGCTCAGAAAGGGATGTCGGGATCTGGATTGTCGTTTGGATCCGGTGCAGATCCGGGCCCGGATTTGCCTGGTTTGGCGGGCTTGCCCGGCGCTCTACTACTTTTACCAGGTGCCGGTGCTGCGGCAGGTGGCGCGGCCTGCTGTGGAGAACTGTCGCCCTGTGGACGCCCTCCCAGGAGCTGCATGGTGCCCTGACTGTCGACGATTATTTCAGTGGTGTAGCGCTTGATACCGTCCTTTTCCCACTCGCGGGTCTGCAGCTTGCCTTCGATATACACCTGCGAACCCTTGCGCAAGTATTCGCCGGCAATCTCCGCCACCTTGCCGAACATCGACACGCGGTGCCATTCGGTCTTTTCAACCTTCTGGCCGGTCTGCTTGTCGGTCCACTGCTCGCTGGTCGCCAGACTCAGGTTGGTTACCGCGTTGCCGTTGGGCATGTAGCGGACATCGGGATCCTGACCGCAAGTGCCAACCAGGATGACTTTGTTAATCCCACGGGCCATTTCATTTCTCCATCAAATGTTGATTTCAATCAGTGAGGGTGGCGCGATCAGGCGCGCTTTTTCACTGGGGCTTTGGTTTTGGGAAACACGAACTCGACTTTGCCTTCGGCAGTCAGCTTCAACGAGGCATCGAACGGCTTGCTGCCTTCCTTGTGGCCGCGCATGCCCTTGATGACCCCGGTACGAGCGGTCGTCAGCAACTGGTGCATCTGTTCTTCGCTGAGTTCCTTGCCGCAAATCTCACGAAACACCTTGAATTCACACGGTTCGGATTCACAGGCCACAACATTGCCGCGCGGAGCCATGACGCCGCCGCACATGGGACACTTGGCCGTGACGTTGAAACCCTGCACTGACCCAAGGTCGACGGCATTGATTTGCTCGACAATGAAAGCTTCCAGCTCGTCCAGGAACGCATCGCAGGTCAGCTCGCCGCTTTCGATCAGTTGTTGTTGCTCATGCCAGAGCGCGGTCATATCCGGCTTGGTGGCAATGGGGGGCAAGGCGTCGTGAAATTGCAGGCCGAGCTTGGTCGGAATCAGCTTGTTGTTGTCGACGCCGTAATAGTTGCGCTCCAACAACTTGGCCAGCATCGCGCCGCGCGTGGCCGGCGTGCCGATGCCGCCGCGCTCGTTCTTGTCCTTACCCTCATCACGGCTGAGCAGCAGCTTTTTAATGCGCGGATCCGTGACGTATTTGGATACCTGGCGCAGATCCTTGAGCAACGTCGATTCGGTGTAGAGAGGCAGTGGTTTGGTTTTTTCCTTCGACACGCTCAAGCTTTCGCACTGACCGCTGGCCCCGGTGGCCAGCGACTCCAGCACATCGAACGGCGATTCAGTGACATCGCTGTCGTCGCCATCCTCGCCGTCTTCAGTCACTCCCGCATCGTTGATCAAAGCCGTCCAGCCCGGTACGGTGACTTTCTTGCCGCGCGCCACAAACTCGCTGCCGGCGACTTCAAACTGCACCTTGGCCGAGCGGTACTGCTTATCGGGCAGAAACTGCGCGACGTACTGTTTGACGATGGCCAGGTATACCGCGCGTTCTTCTGCCGTCAGGTTGTCCAGATCGATCCGCACCGCCGTTGGGATGATCGCGGTGTGCGCCGATATCTTGCTGTCATCGAACGCGCGGCTTTTGCGCTCGGAATCGACACAGGCAAAAGTGCCGGCCAGATCCGGCAACGCCGAGGCCAGCACGGCCAGCGTTTCCGGCGCCTCGTCGTACTGCTCATCCGACAAGTAGTTGCAATCGGAACGGTTGTAGGAAATGGCCTTGTGGTTTTCACGCAGCGCTTGCGTGATGGCCAAGGTTTTTTCCGCATTAATGCCGTGGTCTTGGCTCATCTGCGCCTGCAGATCCAGCAAGGAGAACGGCAACGGTGGCGGCGTTCGTTTGTCCTCGACCTTGGCGCCGGAGACCTGCGCGACTTGTTGCTGGCACGCCTTGACGATGTCGGCCGTATACGCTTCGTCAACGATCCGCTTTTTACTGTCGACTGGCGCACCGGCCGGCGGCTGGAGCTTGGCGGTGATCGACCTGCCGTTAAAGTCGAATTTGCCGAACACGCTGAAGAAGAAGGCGGCGCTGTGTCCGGTGTAGGCTTTAAAACGCGCCACAATCAGAGCCAGGATCACGGTTTGCACCCGGCCTACCGCGAGCACGCCTCGGATGCCTTTCGCCTGTCCAGCGAGCGTATAGGCCCGCGTCATGTTGAAGCCGTAGAGCTGATCGCCGATGCTGCGCGCTTTGGCTTTTTGCGACAGGCCGAAATACTGGCTGTTGTCGACCATGTTGGCCATCGCCTTGCGCGCAGCATTAGCGTTCATGTCGTTGATTAGCAACCGCTTCACCGGCCGCGTATTGCCTACGTACTCCAGCACCTCATCGACCAGCAACTGGCCTTCCTCGTCCGGGTCGCCGGCATGCACGATTTCCGAGGCCTGCTCGATCAGCGCGCACACCACAGCCAGTTGATCCTGGGTTTTTTCGATGGGCACATAGATTGCCGGGCGCAGCTTCAACGGCAGATCCGCTGCGACCCAGTCGGCATACTTGGGGTTGTGGAGCTCCGGCGGGGCCAACTGCAGTAAGTGACCGATGCACCAGGTCACGATGTCCGACCCACATTCGATATAGCCGCCCTTGCGGTGGCCGTTGCCTAAGCCCTCGGCGATCACCTTAGCCAGGTCAGGTTTTTCAGCAATAAACAGTCGCATGTCTCTGCACCTCAGGTTGTTCGGTCAGCCGCGGGCCTTGCCGAACTTGTCGTTGATCTGTTTGGTTTTCCCCCGGTCAGCAGTCGGGCAACTGTTCTGCCGTTTCAGGCGTTCGGTGGCTGTCTGGCTCCATTTAATCTTTCCTTTCTTCTTCACGATGATGTCGAAATACTCCTTTTCAGCGGCATCACACTCGTCTCCGCCATCACCACCGGAACCGGTGAGCTTGGAATATTTGCCCCACATGCAAAGCACCATCTTGCAAGGGTCTTTTGCGAAGGCTGGCGAAGGCGCCAATACAGCGGCACTAAGCAGCACAGCGGCCAAACATTTACCCAGGGCGAAACGCTTCGCGGCGAGGCGCACAGCGCCGGCCGTAGTTACGGTTTGTTTCATTGGGAAGATCCTGAAAAGGCACCTGGCGGCGCCGGGACTGGCAGTGGTTACTTGCGGACGTCGGCCAGCGGCTGACGCTTTTGTTGCTCTTGCTGGATGACCAGGTCGTGCGGGGTCACCATGGCGGCGGTGGGCACAACGACTCGCATCGGCACGGTCAAACTGTCCACCAATGACGTATCGCCCATGGGCAGTGCCGGTGTCGGCAGACCGGAACGTGCTTTGAAAACTTCCTCTTCGTAGTAAACGATCTTCCTGCAGCGAATATTGACCGGCTTGGTCTTCTTCGTGCCCTGGACAAAAATAATTTGCTCTTCGAAGGGCAGCTCATTCAGTTCCTGTGGCAGCAGGAGGGGGCGTGGTTGATCGCTATAGCTCGACGACCGCGTGCGCTTCTCGCCGTAGTTCACCGAATCGTTTCTGACCCGTACGGTGGTATTGCCCAGTCGTTCGCTGTAGGTCTTGGCCACATCGATGTCGCCGGGCGCGAACACGACTTCGATGTGAAAGGCTTTCATGATGGCATCGCCCGTTTCCTTACCGTAGGTACGCTCGCCCCGCATCTGATCCTTGCTCTGGAAGATGATCAGGTAGCGCAAGCCAGCACCGCGCAACAAAGCAGGCCCCGTTTCCATAGCTTCCATCCGGCCCATTACCGCAATTTCATCGAGCACGAACAGAATCTGATACTTGAGCCGGAGCGTTCCATCCTCACAATGACCGCCTTGGTCGGGCAGGATCCTTGAGTTTTGCATCATCGCCTGAGAAAAAAACATGTTCATCAGCGGGCCAAACTTCTTGACGTTCTCGCCGGTGACACAGAAATAGATGCTCGTTTTTTCCTCACGCATCTTGTCGAACTTGATGTCATCGCCCGACAGTGCCCAGGCGACAGTCTTCTCTGAGTACAACGTCAGTTGGCTACGCACGATATCCGCCGTGGTCGACCAGCCACTTTTCGCTTTGGCCTGCTCAACGATGCTGCCGATTTCTCGCAAACACTCGGCGCTAAGTGCCTTGTCGCCTTCACTGCGTGCAGCTATCACCTGCTCAGCCCAGGCGCCCATGCCGACGCCCATCGAGGCGACTTCGTACACCTGAGGCAACGTAAAAGGCAGCTCAGGCGTTTCCATCAGGTAAAGAACAATGGCTGAGAACACCGACGCCGCCTTGCTGTACCACTCCTGGTTCTTTGGGTTGTCTGACACGTAGAGCGCAGCGGCCTGCGTCCGGATGTCACCCAGCCGATACAACGGATCACGGCGCAGCGCAGAGAAAGGATTCCAGCGGTGGGTATCCATGCGCTCGGGGGAGAAACGCCGAACCTTCTGCCCAGTCAGGGCCCGAAACCCGGCAGTGGCGTCCCAGTTTTCAAATTTCGGGTCGTTGACTACCACCGAATCCGGAAACGTCAGCAGGTTGGGAATCACCATACTGACGCCTTTCATGGTGCCGGGCGGCGCGGCGAGCATGACGAACGACTGGCCATAGGTGGCCAAGAACGAATCGCGCTTGGGGTGCTTGCCGATCAAGATCGGCGGGAACTCATCGATCCGCTTCTGCAGATTTGATTGGCTGTACATGAAATCTCCTGGTCATTGCGTTTGGTAGCAGTACAGGGGCGGGTTATGTCTTGACGGCAGTGCAAACGGCGCTGGCCGGCTCGATCATTTCGAAATTCGAATCACTCGTCGGCACACCCTCACCTCGATTCAGCGCCTCCAGCTGCTCGGGACTGATGGCTTGGTAGCGCCAGAGTGCCGTCGAGCCTTTCGGGCAGTAGCTGAAACTGATCGGGAATGCAGCCTCGACCACTGTGGCGTCTTCGATGCCATGCTTTTTCAGCACCGTCGCCGCCCAAACGGAGAAGTCATAGAGTGGTACCGGCAACATGGCCGCTGCGCTGCCCGAGGCCAGTGCTGCAGCAACGGTGCAACAGGCGAGCAGCTTCATGGTCGAGCCTCCCGCGCAGCATCTGCGGCTTGTTGCACGGCCAGCGCTTTTTCCAGGGATTGATTAGCCTCCGACGTCACCTGGTTGGCCGCAATAGTCGTCAGTCCCGAGTTGATCACTTCGTACTGTTTGATTTGAATGAACACGCCCAGCATCAGCGTGCCTAATACCAGCACTTTGAACGTTGTGTTACTCATGGGGATTACCTTTGATGTCGATAAAGCCTATGCGCGCCGGGGTGGCGATTCACCCAGGCACGCACGGGCCACCAAGCCAGTGATGGCGCGGTAGCGATGTTGCGTTTATGGAAACCGGGAGCAGATCCCGACAGGCTTACAGCTTTTGGTAGTCGCCCGTGTATTCGAATGCTCGAAGCTCTTTGTCATTGGCGAAACGGGCATCACCGTGCAACGAGCGTTTCGGTTTGATCCGTGCGAACAGGGCCAGCAATGTCAAGCCGACAGGGAGGAATGTCAGTGCAGCGGTGAGGCACCACGCCCAGGGCAGATACACCAGACGGCTATCATCAAGTGCAAGGTGCCGGGCATCAAACAATGTCCGGTAGGTCACGCCAGAGTAATCCCCGGCTGTTATCTGCAGGAACACTCCCCCTCCCACATACAGCCCCAGGAGGAAGAACACAGCCATAAGAAACACGACAATCAACGTCACTTTCCACCACATACACCCTCCTAGGCAGCTACGCCATTCAACAGATCCAGCTTGTGCTGAGGGTCATAATGCACCTCCAGCAGTTGCGTTTTTTCCATGTAGATCATGATGTCGAACGACGTCCTAACCAGACGGTCGATGTACGAGTATTCAAGCCCTTTGCCGACTTCCGATTGCTTCACCAGGCTGCAGATCCGCGCGACACCCGAATAACTGTCATTCGCGTGCGCCGTGGTGACCGTGCCGGGCACACCGGTGTTGAGGCTTTCCATGAAATGCCAGGCCTCGTCGCCGGTCAGTTCAGCCAGCAGCAGGTGGTCGGGTTTCATCCGCATAGTGATTGCCACGCATGCCTTGGGGCTGACCCGTTGGCCATACAGCAGGTGAACGCGATTTGGATGCTTCGGCAACACCATTTCATTGACCGCTTCGATGGTGACCAGGCGTCGGCTCGCTGGATAAAGGTCAACTAGCGATTTGGCAAACGTCGTTTTGCCGGAGCCTGGCCCGCCAAAAATGATGACGTTTTGCCGATGGAGCATTGCCAATCGGAAGAACCGATCCCAATCCAGACGCGCATGCGCGTCCATCATTTCACGCTGCCAACCGGTCAATTCCACGTTGGATTTTGAAATCGCGCGGATCTTCGAAAACCGCCCTGATTCCTGATAATCCTGCAGCGAAAACCGATCCAGCGAAGGCTTACGAATTGTCAGTGATATGGTGCCCTTCTCGCAGGCCGGCGGCATGACCAGCGTACCGCGCGTGCCTTGCGGGAAAATGCTGGGCAAATTCACGGTGTGCATGGGTTCGTCATCGGACAACGCGACTTTGTTGAACGCTGCCAGAGCGGAAGCGATCTTTTCGCACAGATCCAGAGTGAGTTGAGGCATCGGCTCCATGGTGTCGGCAGGCTGGCCATCCGCTGCCGTCCACAGTTCACCGGGGCGGTTGAAATACACCTCGGTCACTCCCTGACGCTGCAACCGCTCAGTCATCCCCCCCTGCTCCATGAAATCACGCAACAGAGTCGAATCGTTCAGCTCCTCGAAACTTTCCAGATCTTCGAAGGGCTGGCTCATCATGTTCATCAGATCCCCCTAGCGGTTTTCAAGAACCGAAGAAAAGTCGATATCGCGGGCGATAATCACTGTCAGGATGGTGCCCGGCAGTAGGTAACCCGTCGGGTTGATATTGATGTTCGCGTCCAGCGCCTTGCTGGCCATGTTTTCGACGTTCTGTTCACTGTTGTTGACCGTGTAACCAGATCCGCTCTGCTGGGTGGAGTTGGATGCAGCCGACAACACGTCCTGGAAGGCCGACAACGCGACAGCACCGCCGTAGCGTTCTAGATAATGGTTGTCGATCCACGCCTTGGTTCCACTAGCACCCATCTGCCCGGCGCCCAAACTATCCAACCGGGCACGAATACCTGGCACACCCGCCACCCCGGAACTCGTTTCAAGCTCAGTCCACGATGTGAACACATTGGTCTGACCTGGACGAACCTCAACTTTCTGCTCGCCATTGAGTAGTGCGCCGGCTTCAGCGATCACCGTCGATCCGTCTGCCGAGTACAGCGGTTCGGTCAGTCGACACTCCACCAGGCCCGGTTGGTCGGTGATGATCTCTGTGTACAACGCGCAGCGAGCATAGGTGTTGTGCCGCAGCAGGTATTTGCCATCCGGGGCCAAGACCGCTTTAGACGGCTTGAAACCGGTGCCAGAGAGGTTTGAAAGGCTTCCACGATAAGGCGATGAACCTGAACCTCCACTGCCATCAAGCGCACCCGAATCAGCCTCGCTACTGCCGGCCGACGACTGGCGAGCGCCGGTCGCTGATTGCCCGTAACTGGAACCGGCGACTGATGTCGGCTTGACGTACACCCCACCGCCTAACTTGCGCTCCAGCGGTGTTTTTTCAGCAGGAGCAGAGCTGTTGCCTTGACCGGATGGAGACGGGGCCTGCCCAGTGGACTTTGGCGGCGGCACCGGCTTGGACTCAGGCGCTGGGGCGGGCTTGGCTTGCTGCTCCTGTTTGCGCTTCAACGCTTCCTCTTCGGCGATTCGACGTGCTTTTGCTCCCTTGGCGATTCTCATCGCGTCATCATTGCCCTCAGTACTGCGCAGCATGGTATCGGCCTGCACCTTGGATTCGTCGATGTCAGTGCTACCTTCATTCATCACATTGATGGCCACCGCCCAAAGCGCCACAAGCCCGGCGATCAACACCATGAACACCACGCCGGCAATCACCCAATACTTTATGTTCTGCGGTTTTTTCTTGACGCTCGACCGAAGGTCAAACGCTCCGCGTGCCTGGGTTGAATTGCTGGATGCTGGTTCTGTTACGCCTTCAGACGTTGGGTTGTCATTGGTCCGCATGTTTCACCACCCGAATATCGCCAGTCGTGGTGCCGTTGTAGTTGTAGAAGCCGCCCAGACGCTGCCGCGTTTTGACTTCCAAGACCATCATGTTCAAACGAAAGCGGAATGCTTGGCTCACACCGTGTACGACCAGGATGTTCTGCACCGTACGGGTGTTCACCAGACTTTCACTTCCATCCGGCAAGACTTGGTAAACCACAGGTCGCGGCGTATTTGCCGGGAAGCGGAAACAGGTAAACGTACCGTTGTCCCATGCTTCGTAAGGTGAAATTTCTTTGTCCCCTCGACGCTGATAGGCGCGGTTCATCGCGCCGCTGCACGGGTTGGGGTTGAGGTCCCTTTCCGCGATCAGTTTTTTAACGCCAATCGGTTCCGGGTAGGTGAAGCGCAGCGCATATGTCTTCAACGCGTCGTCTTTTACCAACACCAGTTCAAAGATATAGGTATGTCGATTGGTGTTAATGATCAGGTTGGTGTCCGGATCCTTGGGTACTTTCGGCTTGATACTGACCAAGTTTCCCGCCAGATTCGTGCCCAGTTCCCAAGCGTCCGGGTCGCCTGCAACCATTAGCCCCGAGTCCTCGGTGACAGTCTCGTTGACCGGGAACTGAATTAGCGACGTACGCCCAATCACGGCCTGAATGCGATACACGTTGTCAGGTGAGTAAACGGCCGTCTGTACCCGAGGATCCATGTACGACCCGGCCCCCATCACTTCGGCATTGGCGTAGCGCGATACCAGGGTGCACAGCGCACCGGCTACGAACAGAAGGCCCGCCATACCCAGCTTCTTTTTGAAGGTCATAGCTTGCCCCCCACTTCCTCGTTTTTCGAGTAAGTGACCGCCCCGAAGCCACTCGGCGACAGCCAAGCGTCGCCGCGCGTTTTCGGCTTCTTCTTGTAGTCGTAGGTGATCATTGCACGGTACTTGAGTGGCTTGATCGTCATGTCCGGCTCACCGTTGCGGTCAAGCACAACCTTGGTCATCAACACCTGGGCTGTACCGGTGCGATTCTTACGAACCAGAAAGGTGATGTCGTTAATTTCGGTGCGAATCATCCGCGAGTCGCCCAATACTTCCAAGTAGCCTTTCTTCGACAGTTGGAAGTTTCGGTATTCCGTGAACGTATCATCATGAGACATCAATTCGACTAACTTATATTGCGCATCGTGATCGGCGAAGGTGTAGCCCTCACGGGCGCGCACATACGTAGCCAACATGAACTCATCATCGATTTGTTCCTGCGACTTTGTTTCGCTGGCCGGGCGCAGTACATCCGTCGCACCGGTAACGTCGTTCACACGGACTGCGAATGGAACGAACTCTTTCAAGGGCGTCAACCCCATGACAGCGCCAATCGCCATGAACGTCAGAGCACTGTTAAATAACGCAATACGCCGCCACATGGTGGCTTTGGCTTTATGCTCTTTCGCGACGTTATCTTCAAACCAGCGCGCCGCCCATTGATAAGCCTTTTCATACGCGCTCATTTCTTGAGCCGTGAGCGCGTCCACAGGCGGAGGTGACGCTAAGAGACGCTCCTGCTCAATGATTTGATCTTTATTTTTTCGCTGCATTGGATCCGCCTCCTTTCAATTGACTTGCTTGAAGTACTGGCGGATTAAAGTCCTCCCACGAGCCGGACGGCTCTGGCAACTTTGGCGCCGAACTACAGGCAGAAATAAAGACCACGCAAAACAACCCGCTCAAGGCAAGTTTGTAATTCATAGCAATAACCTTTAGGTGTTGTAAGAACGTCTACCCAATGGGAAGACTATTTGATGGTATTACGTCGTGTCACAATACGACTGGCGATTGCTTTACTAGCTGCGCCAGCCATGCGTCCGGCCGCACCTAGCCCCGTGCCTTTACCAAGGAGGCCTGCGACGCCTGTGGCTCCTGAAGGCGTCCCCCCCATGATTGATGCAGCGTAGCTCGGCAACTCCGCAGCCAGCAGAGTGAACGCACCGAAGTAAAGCAGAATTGAGAATGCATCAACCCAAGTAGCTTCAAGCGTTCCGTTCTTCATCACCACAGTGTTGATAAAGCCGATTTCCAGTCCTATCACGACTGAAAAAAGGACGTTGGTGAGCATAAATCCCCCCACCAACGATACCCAACCATAGAACCACTGTCGGGTTTGATCAAACAATGCAAAAGCGATGAACAGAGGCCCTATCACCAACATCAGCGTCGTTGCCACTTTTAAGGTGATGAGCGTTCCCACGCATAGAGATAGAAAAGGAATCCCCCCCAATAACATGAAGACCAGCACACAGACACCCATCATTACAATGTTGAAGTTATCCAACAGATCGAAATCCATCGAATCGACCAACTTCACCACGGCATCAACAAATGCACTAATCAGCGAATCAACTTGGTTGGTCTGACTCCCTTGTTGCCCTGAGAGAATACCGCCCATCCAGGTCGGCAGATCCGTAACAAACGGAACCACATTTTCAATGTACCAGGACACGTTAAACGCGAAGGACACAATGATCGCCATTTTGAAGATAGACCAAAGTATATCTTGATAAATGGCGTCAATCCCGGTGAACAGCCATTGCAAACTCTTCAATGCAAAGTGCACCATCCAAACAGAACCGAACGATGCACCCACACCCAACATAACTTTTGCTGTACCGGACATCAACGTACTGTTAAGACCGGCCTCAATCGCTTTAAAAAACGGTTCCGCAATTTGAATATCCATAGGTCACCTTTAATTGCTGGGCTAAGACTTCTTCCCGTTGAGGTGATCCTTGAACGCCTGGGCACGCTGTTTACTTTCCAGTCGTTCTTTCTGCGCAACCAGCATCTGAGTCTGTTGCAGCCTCATTTGCTGATTCTGTAGCTCCAGCAGTTCTTGCTGGTAGCGCAGTTGCAGATCCTCCTTCTCTTGTGGTGTTTGGACCTCATCGAGCTTGGTGCGCAGGGCCTGGGCATTTTTGACACGCTGGGTACTAGCCTCGTAGTTGCGCTCCAAGGCATCAGTCACCGCCAGTAGCTTGTCGAATGACTTCTGGACGTTGAGATCGTCCGAAACCAGTCCGTAGCGGTCACGCAACGATCCTAGGTCCCGTGCATCCTGATAAATGTCCTCCCAGCCGTCGAGCGACAGCGTCTTGTTCAGCTGCGGATTGTCGAGAAAATCACCGAGATTGGAATTCCCGGTAACCAGGCTCTTGTAGTGATCAAACTGCGCCTTGGCCTGCGCGATTGCCTCTTTTGCCGCGTTGAGCTGGTCCAGTGCTTCTTGAGCCTGGCGCTGAGCATCCAGTGCCATCTGTGCCAGAGCCGCGAGGTCGACGGTTGGAATACCTGATCCGTAACTGCACGGCACTGAAACGGCAATGGCTAATGCCAAGGCGGACGCGATTAATCGTCTTTTCATGCGATTTCCCCGCCGACATTGGCTTCTCTGGTTCGGCGTTCGGCGTCCGTTATTGCAGCCATTCGCTCCAGAAATGCCGGCACCCATTGGTGTGGATCATCGGTGCCCAGCGATTGCCTTACTTCTGCCGCAACCGAAAGGTTCTTCTCTGTCGACGAAAGCAGCGGCAGCCAGTATTTCAGGTGGTCTAGGAGTTCCATCTTAAGCTGCACCGCCTGATGCCCTTGCACCACTACCATTTCACGGCTGAGGGGATGCATACCAGCGATGGTATCGAACACTTTGCCCTTAACACCGAACTTGGCATAACCGTCCTTATCCGCTTTGGTATTGGGCAGCCAGATCGCCGTAATGACTTGCTGGACAACCGCCGGTGCGTATTCAGTGCTTAGAGCATCCTCCGGCGATTGAGTGTCCATGATCAGGATTTCGCCGCGGGTTCGGCCGCTCTTGAGGATTTCCTTGATCTTCTCGGCCGTACTCTCGAAGGACAACGGCACCCAATATTCCGCTATCGCGTTAATGAGCAAGCTGCCCGGTTTCGCTTGATGCATGGTGCGTTTCACGAAAAACAGAGTGTTGAGTAACACTTCCATGACATCGGGATGTTTGGTGGCATATTCCTTTTTCAGAATCTTCGTGCAATCAAACGCCAAACGCCTGAACGCTTTGGGGTCAAACAGGTTTTTCGGCGAATCCAGTACCCAGGCATATTGGCCGGTATGACCACCGGCCACCCGACACCATTTGGCCAAACGAGTATGCAGGCAGTTGTTGCCTTTCTTGGTGATGTTCTGCAGTAGCAGCGACATGCCACGATTGTCGACGTTTGAATGCTGCATCACCGCGTCGATAGAACTCTGAATCTCCCGTTCTTCTTCCTGGTTGGTCTGGTCCTTACCGCCGGCGCAGCAAAACACGATGTCGAACAAGAACTGGCGTAGTTCCTCGTTATCCGGAAACTGGAACGGGTTTAAACCAGTAAATTTCCCCGGTGTGATGGTGAAATAATGCGTGTTGAGGGCACGCAGCAAGTTTTCCAGCGAGTTGTTGTAATCAATGCAGAAATACATTGGATCCCAACGACTGAAGAACATCAGCAAAATCGCCTCGAAAGTCGTCTTACCGACTCCAGTTTGCCCCGTGATGGACATATGCCCTGGCAACATTTCACCCAGGTTGTTCTGACCGGGCGGGCTATCGTGAGCGCTGAGCATGAACAGCCCTTTTTTGACGGTCTGCATCGGGACCAGCGCCGTTCCGTCACCAATGGGGTTGCCTTTGGCCTTGCCAGCCGGCGTGGCGTGCAACGAAAAGCCGCAGGCCAGGTTTTCGGTCGACTTCGACATGGGGTACAGCGAACGGGTTTCGCCAGGAAACTGCGTATACCAGGTCTGGTAATTCGTCATGGTGGAGCGTACGAAAGTGGCATCGCGAACGGTAAAAACCGATTCCATCTTGGAGCCGTTGGTGATCGCCTCGTCCGGTGTATTGCCGAACACAATCATGGATGCGTGATATCGACCCATCGCCAACTCGCCCTGGGTGATTTCCTGCACAGCGGCCATCAATTCGTTGGTCTGCTTGGACTCCCCCTCTACCGAACTCAGATCGGAGACGTGTTTAGTGAAGGTGCGTTTGACCGTGTTGCGATCATCAAAGATGAAGGTCTGCACCAACGTAAAGTCGAACGGCTGTTCGATTGCCTCATCCCACATACCAGGGTAGGAACCGGCGCTTGGATAGTCGCGCAGATCGTAGGTGGTGCCAAAGCGAACGCCGCCCCGATTGGGCCGATTCTCAATGAAATCGTACTCGCCGAAATTGGTCACGCTGTCGATCATCGCGTCGCCCAGGCGCGTATCGCTGAGCAGAATGTCTTTTTCATGCCCGTTGATCAGCAGACTGAAATAGCGACCGGATTGTGAGAAGAGCGCGCCGTATCGGTTCGATTCCATCCCCATAAAGGAGGGATCGTAATCGGCGAGCATAGTTTCCGAAATCGTCAGCAACTCCTTCATCCGGCGAATACCGTCGTCCAGGTCGCGGTATTTGAGAATCAAACCAATCGCATAACCTGTCTGCCGATAGGTCCCGTTGCGAAAAGGCGCTGTATAAGCGTCGGCAAAATCCTGCAGCGGTTGCAGCTCGAAAACGTACTCGGTGTCCAGCTCGACTTTGTGTTTGTTGATGTAGGTCTGCAACATCACGTTTTTGCCTTCCTTCTTGCCCAGTGCAAGAAAGTAGCTATTGATCTGCAGGAACAGCCGGTCGAGTTCTTTTTTACTGACCGTTTCGTGAGAAATGCCTTTGAGCCGAATCAGGCTAAACAGCCTATACCCGCTCAGGGTCACCATGTGCTCGTGGACCGGGTAGCACATCAGCGGAACTTTTAACTGTTCCGGCGATAAAGCGCTGTTGTGAAAATCTCTTCCCATAATATTGACTCCAGAGAGGACTATAGGGGGTAAGCAGCAATTGTTTTCCGTGTTTTAGGTTCAACCACAAACGATGAACTGAAAACCAAACACGGCGCATGTATCGATCATCGATAGACGTCATGATTCGCAAACCGCACACCATAATTACGAATGGCAGTAGCGCAACCAACGCCCAAACGAACGACAGCAACGTGAAAGTGATAACGAAGACAATCACAGCAGCAAGAAACAACCCGACAAGCGGCATGATAGGAACGCCCCAAAACATAGCCGGGCGACTCATGGCGTTATAACTCGGGTATTGCAAGACCTTTTCTTCTTCTTGCGACATCAAAATATCCTTTACTTTCAGCTATCAGTCGAAAGTGCCTGTGCCGAAGATCTGCCAAGCCCCTGCCGCCACTACAATTGCAGCACCAACGGCAATAATTACCCAAATTTGCTCCAAGTAATCTTTAAAAGTTGTGGAATGGTCACCGTTGGCCCGTGCAATCAGCCATTTAATACCGCACCACAACAGCGATACCAATGCCAACGAACCACCCGCTGCATACATACCAATGCGTAGTTTTCGAGTTTCATCCAAAACAGTTTGATCCCAATCGGCCATTGCAAACAGCGGCACGCAAGCAATCGCTACCACCAATAATTTAACAAACTCCTTTTGCTGGGTGAAAAAACGGGTGATTTTCTGCTTAACGTTAAACATCATTGTTCTCCTGTGGAACTTCTTCTGGTGTTGGTACTGGTTTACGTTCTGGAGTGGGCACCGGGGAATAACGCGGGTATTGGCGCAACACATCCCAACTTTCGTAGGTGGGTGGTGGTTGAGGGACGGCGGGTTGTGCCGGTGGCTGTGGTGGCCCACCGCCATCCGCCGTGATTGGCCCGACCTTATACGCCTCTGCGTTGGCCACGACGCGTTCGATGTGACTGGTGCCACCGAACTCAGGCTCGGCTTTGAAGCCGGTTGTTTCGTTTCCGCTGTAATAGCAGGAAATTGCTTTTAGGGTTTTTTGTTGGGGGGTATCTCCTTTAGTTCCTACGCGCTCATAGCACGCTTCAAGATTAGCAGCAGCCATGCGCAGATTAGTGCATGGATCAAACACCAGCTCCGGCCGACTGACGTCGAAGTTATAGCGATTGATTTGACCCAACCCAATGCTAAAGTTTGCTCCTTCAGCGACGAGTACTTTTACTTTTGCAACCGCTTCCTCCAAACTGTCTGGCTGTTTAGCTAAAGACTTTCCAACCACACCAATTGCCCAAGGGTTAAACCCGGATTCAGTTTTAACGATAGTAATAGTTGTTTGGGGATGAATGGCGGGAGCACATTGCAGCGCTAAGGTCATAACTGCGCTTGCAGTCAACAAAGCCATAAGAACCTCCTAAGTCTTGGACTGTTCCTTTAACTGCGCCATAGCAGCATCTTTGTAATTGTCTATCAGGTACATAATGAACTGGCCTGCGGTGTAAAGCCGGCCACAGTTATAACTGACATCAATAGCGCAGTCTGTGAGAGCTTTCACTCGGTCAGCGCCGATATGTATCGTCCTTGCGTATTTAACTTCCCCAGTGTTGTTGGGTTCTTTTGGCTGCATATTTCCTCCAGGCAAACAAAAACACACCGCCATGTGCTTACATGCAGTGTGTCAATAAATAAGTTATTTATAGCCGGGGTGTTACCAGATCTTTTCGTCTACTTTTGGAGCTTCAACGACCGAACTAATACGTGAATATGGTAAATTTCCCATAGCGACAAGTTTCGAATCGTTTTGTAGAAGATTAAAAAACGCCGTCTGGCGTTCAATCTTGGACTTCATTAATGCAATTTCATCCAACCTGTGAAGAACAGCTTGTGGGACATTTCTGCATTCAAGACGTTTGACTTTTTCGTCAGCTCTGAGGATCAGCGCTTGTTTCAACGCCTCGATAAGTGCGTTGGACACTGTGCTGATTTCACTGCCGAACCGTACGAATTCCTTGACGCCTGGAATGTCTGCAATGACCGAGTGGTGTACCACCTCAGGATCGAGGCGGACGAACAAATATCCTGGGAAAAGCGGTGTGGAGGTGGTGCGGGTACCGTTGCAGTCGCGCCGCTTTTTCACTTCCAGCTTCATCGGGCAGTAAATCTCGACGCCTAGGAGCCTTGCCTTGTCCGTAACCAACTGAAGCGCATGCAGATTATGTGTAATCAAATGCCATCGAAACATCCCTATACCCCTGTATGCGGGCACGCGCCGCCACAAACGCGCCGTAGCCCATCCCTTTTCGCACCACCCCAAGGAGTGTGCTTTCCGTCATATCGACGGCGGCTGATTATATGTACAGTGCGCAAAATTGCAATGGCACCGTGCCAGTACGTAATTTTATTCACTTACTACAAAGTAATCAATCATAAATGCACATTATGCAATTTTGCCCTTTAAAAACGCCCGAGACGCCCGAAACTGACGCATTTCAGGCGGGAAAATGACTTCTCCGATTCGCACGCTCATCGGATCACGGATCAGGTCGCACCGGAAAGCGAGGAACATCACCCAGGCAGCCCTAGCCGAAGCTGTCGATTGCGAGGTGACGACCATCGGTCGTTATGAACGCGGCGACCATTCGCCAGACGGCGAGCAACTGCTGAAGCTCGCAAAATTTTTTAACGTCTCTCCTATTGAGTTTCTACCTACTGAAATTGACATCCGGTGGCAAACCATTTGTGAATTACGCTCTGCACTGATCGACCTCGTTTATCGCATTGAGGATCCGGTCGAGTTGCAGCGCCTGATCCTCGCCGCACGGCCTACAAAAACAGCTAATCTGCGTTGAACCGAACGGCCCTGGGTAGATCCTATGGGTCGTAGCTAGCACAATGCCACGTCAACTCTGGTAAAAATTGCAGCTTCACGGCATCTTATCGCCCCCACCGTCCGCAAGAGGCGTACGGGGGTATCTCCAACAGGTCTGAGGCGCAGATGAACTCCGTAAATATGGAACGTTTAATCAAGAACCTAGGCTGTTCGTACGATGCTCTAATTGCTAATAAAGTAATTGATAACCTTCCACTACAAGATTTGTATGAAGATGGTGAATCGCTAGAGATCGAGCCGGTTCCTGGAATTGAGTTGATATTCTGGCCCGAAACCTTACGTTTCGAGGTTATATACATCACTTTGAACGATGATCAACATAACAATATACCGTTTTACTCTGGACAATTGCCTGAGCCATTCGATGCTCTTCGATATCAGGCTGATGTGCATAGAGTGCTGGGCGAACCAATGTTCTCAAAAGGCGCAATGGAGCTTCAAGGCACCGATCTGAGCGGTTGGGACACCTATCAGCTCGGCTCGCAGTGGCATCCTGCCGCGCTGGTTGAGTTTCAATATATCAACCATATGCAAACCGGAAAAATATTGTTTTCATTGATCGACAGAAACGTGTAAGTGAAAGCCTAAGTCGATTGGGGTTGCACTGGTAGAGCGTCTTGCCAGTCGCAACTGTCTCCTTGGGTTTTGACAAACAAGACGCTCTCCAGTGCCGCCCCTTCCACATTTGCTCGAATGCAACTTCCAAGGTATATGGTTTCCTGGGTCTTGGTGCCGTTTAGTTCGGTTTTAACCTGAATTAGCGATCCCTTGAAACCATTATCCAAATAAAACTTTATATTCCTGTCGTTCCGCTGGGCATTACTTGCGAATTCATCCAGGACGGTAGGCTTTCCTTCGCTATCAATCACTACGCCACACAAGCGATAAGTGGTCATGCTTCCATTCTCGTATCGAATGCACGAGAAAAGTTTACCGATATCGGTTAACTGATGCAACAGAAATTAACCGATATCGGTTAACTTATCCGCTGAGTAAAAAGGTGCAATTTCCCGTATGCAAGTGCTTACGTTATTGATATCCCCGATTTTGCGCGATAAAAACGGTTTTTTAAGGCCATATTCACGGCAAATGTCAGCCTGTCGTTTGCCTTCGACAAAATAGCTGTTCAGCGCTTCGACTACCTTTTCTCCGGTGATTCCTGTAAACGCGACCAGGCGACGCAAATGTTCCGGATCGACCTGACCTGGTTCCAGGTCACGTTTTGAAGCTGCCATTACTGCCCTCATTAAGCCTTTGTTGGCACATCACGAAATCTGGCATTGTGCCCTATTGCTGGCAATAAACACCAAGGGCGCGGCCCTTGTCATCCCGCAACGGCCGCGTTGACCTCGGGAGCGTGGGGTGGTGAAGCGCTACCCCCCTCTCACGAGGAAGGCTTTTTCTGATTGGGGCCGTTCAAGGGTTCGCTTCGCACGGGACTCCGTTCATCGCGACTGAAAAGCTGTCGCGACGAGCCGGGGTCGCGTCCCTTGACCTGAAGTAAATCGGTTTCGCCTTAGCCATTCGCAGGGTTAGCCAACGGCCAAACGATCCGCTGGGTATTGCCGCATGAAGTCAGAACTTTCGTGGACCTGGGCGTCCAGCCAATCGCCATATAACCCTTGCGGCAGAATCACGACCATTCGTTTTTCATCGTCCGGTTTATGGTAATCACGCATAAAGGCGTGGTCGTCTGCATTGACGGTCAACATCGTGTAGCTGTGCAGGACCTGGCCGGTGGATGGGTCGTGCCAACGTTCCCACAACCCGGCAATGCCCATGTGTTTCCCGTCAGCTCGAATGATGCGCGCTGGAACCGGTTTACCCGACCGGTAATCAGGCTCGTAAATGGCAGCCGCTGGAATGATGCAATGCTGGGCCTTGCGCCAGGCGTTACGGTAGGAAGGCTTTTCGGCCACCGTTTCCGACCTGGCGTTGTAGGTCCGTCGAACAATCTTCTTGGCCTCTTTACTCCATCCCGGAATCAGGCCGAACGAGCCAGTTAACACTTCCAATGAGGGGCTTGCCTCATCCTCCACGTCGGCATGAGCCAGACGGCGGATAAACGGCCCTACGTAGCCAGGCCACAGATCCAATTTGCCTTGTTCATACAGCCCGACGCCGAAGGCCTGGGCCAGTTCGCTGGGCGTGGGTGGCTCGTAGTGGCTGCACATGGTTACTCCTGTCACGGGCCGACGCTGGTGGCGATCCGCTGGTCTGGTGGGGCACACATTAAAATTGACCGCAGGCATCGAGCAAAGTTAACTGTATGTTCGTACAGTTATCGGAAGTCGTGCGTTATGAGTTTTTCCATCCAAGGCCAGCTGCTGGAAGGCGGTGTTCGGCTGCCCCATTGTCTGTTCAAGATCCCGGCCGGGTTTCCGTCGCCGGCGGCCGATCACATCGAACAACAGATCTCTCTGGATGAGGTGCTGAATATCCGGGCGCCGCATGTCTACCTGGCCTCGATCAGCGGCGACAGCATGCAGGGTGCCGGCATCTTTGATGGGGACCTGGCCGTGGTCGACCGGTCTATCGAGCCGGCACACGGGCACATTGTGGTGGCCCTGCTCAACAACGAACCGGTCTGCAAACGGTTATGCAAGCGCGAGAGTCAAATGATCTTGCTTTCGGAGAATCCCAAGTATCCACCGCGCTATGTCCTGGAAGGCGACGAGCTGGCGATTTGGGGAGTCATCACCAGCACGGTTCGCAGCCATGTCTGAGGCGCCCGTGTTTGCCTTGATCGACTGCAACAGCTTCTACGCAAGCTGCGAACGGGTGTTCCGGCCAGACTTGGCCAAGGTGCCGGTGGTGGTCCTGTCCAACAACGATGGTTGCGTGGTGGCGCGCAGTTACGATGCCAAGCCCCACGTCAAGATGGGCGAGCCGTACTTCCAGATCAAGCACAAGCTGCAGCGCCTGGGCATCGTGGCCTTCTCGTCGAATTATGCCCTGTACGGTGACATGAGCCAGCGCGTGATGAGCGTGATTGAATCGCTGGTACCGGCCGTGGAGGTGTACTCCATTGACGAAGCGTTTGCTGACATGACCGGGATCCGCGGACCTGAGGTCCTGGGCCGGCAGATACGCCACCAGGTGCTGCGCTGTACCGGCATTCCGGTCGGGGTGGGCATTGCCCCCACCAAAACCTTGGCCAAGCTGGCCAACCACACGGCCAAGCGCCTGCAGGCCCAGACCGGTGGGGTGGTCGATATCTGCGACCCGTTCAAGCGCGACTGGGTGCTGCGCAACACCGACGTGGCCGAAGTCTGGGGGGTCGGCCGGCGAATGAAAGCGCACCTGGAAGAAATGGGCATCAAAACCGCCATGGACCTGGCGCGGGCCGACGCCTGGACCCTGCGCAAGAAATTCAGCGTGGTCATCGAGAAAACCGCCCGTGAACTGGCCGGTACGCCGTGCCTGACGCTCGATGAGCCGGATCCGCCCAAGCAGGAGATCTGCTGCAGTCGAATGTTTGGCAAGCGCCTGCAGGCGCTGCCGGCGATCCAGGAAGCGGTGGCCACCTACATGATGCGCGCTTCGGAGAAGCTGCGGGCCCAGCAGTCGTTGTGCAAGAAAATCCGAGTCAGCATTCGAACCGGCATGTTTAACCCGGCGGAAGCGCAGTATGCCAATGGCCTGGTGGTGGACCTGCCCTACCCCACTGACGACGTGCGCGTGCTCACCCGAGCAGCGACGGATGCCGTGGAGCGGATCTTCCGGCCGGGATACCAGTACAGCAAGGCGGAGGTCATGCTCCTGAGCCTGTGCCAACCAGGCGAATTCACCGAGGATCTATTTGCCCGTTCCCAACCAGGGGAAGCCAGCAAAGTCATGTCGGTGCTCGATGCCATCAATGGCCGGTGGGGTCGAGGGACGCTGCGCGTGGCCAGCGTGCCCGCCACACCCGAATGGGCCATGCGCCGCGACCTGATGAGCCAAAGCTACACCACCCGGCTCGATCAGCTCTGGCAGATCCATTGTCGATAGGCTTTCCTGGGTGGTAGCACTTTTTTTGCGGCCAAAAAAAACCCCGCCGAAGCGGGGCTCTGTAGCGCTTAGAAGTCGTCGAAGTCGTCGAACCGATCACGCAGCCAGGTGAAGGCGTGACAAACCTGAATCACCTTCGACACGGCGCAGCCGGCCCGCCAGATACGGCGAACCCCTTTGGTAAGATGTCGCATACGCGGCTTCTCCAAAGAAGCCTGACCCCCGCCGCCCTTACCGGACAGAACAGCGGGGTTGCTGAAAGGTTTGTAGACGTTTTCAGCGAGCCAGGTGTTAATCAGCCCTTCAGGTCCGGCACGTTTCCAGGCGTGGCGAAGAGGCCGGGGGCACTGCTCATTCCCCTTGGATGACTTGATACTCCAAAACCCACGACAGGAAAAAGCCCTTTTTTCACTTTTCCAAGTTTATTTTTAGGAGTGACGGAAAACCCTTGACCGGTGCCATTCGTGACGATCTAAAAAGTAAACAAAATTTAGCATTTAGCCGCTATTTTGGTCCCTATTCGGCATTGCTGGCTGAAAGATAGCCGAAGTTCGTGATTTCGGATTAAGCAGAATCAACGCACATGAATCCAAATGAATGCCAATGAATGCCAAACAACGCCAATGAATGCCGATGAACTGTTGCGTGAACCATTGCGCAAAGCCGAATGCGCAAATATGATCAATGGCGTAGACGTTTTCAGCGAAGCCGTTAGCCGAACCTCCAATTCGGTTGACACAAAAGAACCGCCACTCCAACGGCGGTTTTTTTGTGCCTGGCGTTTGTGCGCGTGACCGGTCACAGTCAACGGTAAAGCCGCGCGCTCCCCACCGCGCCGGAACCCTTGCCCCGGATCCTCAAGCCCTCCAGGGGGTTCGTGAGGGCAAAAAAAAACCGCCCCGACCGAAGCCGAGGCGGCGTGCTGCTAGACCTTACAACAGGTCGTCAAGCTGATCCCGCAGGAATTCGTACAGGCGATAAGCCTGAAACGCTTTCCATACGGAGTCCCACGCACGTCCAAACTTAGACATACACGGCCCTCCCGTGGTTGGGCCGTACCTCCAGCGCGCTTACCGGAACACGCGCACCTTCGGAAACACACCAAGCGTTCCCTGTGAGGCGGCTGGGCTAATGGCCCCCCGAGTTGATCCGGCACGGATTACTAGGCCCGTGTCGGGAGGTCCAAAAATTCGCGCGCAGACCCGGCCACTATCACAAGGTGACGAACGCGGAACGCCTGCATGTTACCAAACAAATCGGACGAACTGATGCGGCGCAATTGCCCATCTTGAGGACACAACCCCGCTAGCCCGCGCGCTGTAAGGCGGGCGCGTGTTGGAAAAAATGTGGACAGATCGCGCAAAACCGCGCCCATACTGGCCGCGCGCCAGGTTGCGAATGCTTGCAATATGTTGCGCACAGTGTTGCGCGATAGTATTCTTCTTTGCACACCAAGCGTTCCCTGTGAGACAGCAAGCCCGGCCACTAACCGGACTCGCGACAAAAAGCCGCCCTACTAAGGCGGCTTTTTTGTGCCTGGCGTTTGCGCGCGTGACCAGTCACAGCTCGACGGTAAAGCCGCGCAGCCCCACCGCGTCGGCAAACTTGCCCACGGCCTTCAGGCTCTTCCAGATCCGCAGCGGCGCGCGCCGCGAGCGCACCGGGATCAGCCGCGCCGTCGGCGCGCCCAGGCGCACCGACAGGGTCCATTGCGTGTCATCGCCCTGGAGCCGGCCCACCACCACCTCGCGCACCGCGTGCTGGCTGACCAGGGCCTTGAGCGTGTCGTCGTGGATCGCTTCGCCGATCACCCCAGCATCACCTGGCGCACCGTGGCCGCCTGCTCGAAGGCCAGGTACAGCCCTTCCAGGCTCGCCGCGTTCAACGCCCGGAGGGTTTCCAGGCCCAGCACAAAGCCTTCGGCGCGGTCGGCCGCGCGCGTGCAGTCGCCGGGCGTGCGCGCCTGGGCGATGGCCCGCAGCAGCTTGACCGCCTGGGCGTGGACGTGGCTCGGCAGGTTCAGCCGCGCCAAAGGCGCCTCGATGTCGTTCATGCCGCTCATGCCGGCACCGTCGGCAGCTCGCGCAGCAGCTCGGCCAAGTCGTGCCAGGGGTGCTGGGCAAAGTCGCTGCGAATCGCGCAGGTGGCCACGTGCTGGAACGGTTCCCCCGCGTCCCGGGCGAACTGTCCCACGCCGCACAAGGCGCAGGACATCGCATGGCCGTCCATCACCCACTTGAGGGTCCAGGCACTCAGGCCGTCGTCGCGCCGGTACCGGGCCGCGTTCCGCTCACGGGCGTTCATTGATCACCGCCCAGCAAGCGCTGACAGGCCGCGTCGTAGATGCGCGTGCGCGCCGCGTCCAGGGCCTTATGGGTTGGCCAGTCGATGACCTGAGCCGCCACCAACGCGGACAGCCAGCCGCTCGTGCGGCCGAGGCCGAGGGCCAGGACATCCAGGGAGTCGGATTGCTCGAGCGCACGCAGTTCATCGGCCCAGGCTTCACGCAACGAACCGGCGGGCAGGCCCAGGCCCTGGGCGGGTTCTTCGCTGGTGAGGGTGAAGTGCTGCGAGCTGGCCAGCCCAGGGGTGTCGTTCATCGGTCGAGTCCTTTGCGAGTGAGGGGCCCCCGTGCGTCAAACCAGGCAGCGGGGGTCTGGTGAACCAGTGTAGGGGGTTCTGGTATCCGTGCCCAATAAAAAAGGCCCTCAGTCACCGGTCGGGTGTGGGGGCCTGTTGAACATAAACGGCGTTACTCGTAACGCGGCGGCTCACTCGCTCTCGGCGCGGCTGGCATTTATTTCGCGCTGGTCCAGGCCAATCGCGTGCAACCGCTCCAATTCGTTTAAATACCCTTCCTTCTGCTCGTCGCTGATCAGCTTCAGGCGAGACAAACACAGGATCAGGCTGGAACATTCGCCCAAGGTGTAGTCCATGCTACCCAACCCCTTAGGGATTGATCGGAATAACACCTCAAGGATTTGCAGTTCGCCGTCGACATCGTTCTGGGTCACGTTAAAACTCATAGCGGGGATCCTTTCTCGTTCGTTTGGCCTTGGCACGCTCAATGGCGTCCAATGTTTCTTCACTCGCGCCCCAATGCTTGAACTGTTCGCGCGAACTCAATTGTCGATAAGCCCACAACAGCTCGATCTGTTCGGGCGGCATCGGCAGCGCTCCGTAGGGCACACGAACCATGGTGAAGCCTTCGACCTCCTGGCCCTCCTGCCGCGCTTCCTCCAGCCGCCGGCGGGCCTCCTCCCAGCTTTCGCCGGGGCGTGCACCGGCCTGCACTTCAGCATCGGTCAGCGGCTCCAAGTCGTCCAGCATGGCGGGGGTTCCTTTTCGGTTGACTGCTAGAACGTCGTGACCCACCGGGCGATCCGCTGGAAAACCCACAAGTGGAAGCCAGAACGTCGTGATAACTAAATAGGCATCCCACAGTAAAACCGGGATACCGACCCACATGGCCCACCTCAAAACCCTGGCGCGCGAACTCGCCATCAACCTCATCGTCAGCCTGTTGGTGCAAGCGGCCCTGACCCCGCCGCCACCGCTGACCGTTACGCTGCCCCTGGTGGTGATTCAGGTCACGCGCTAGCGCGGCCCGCCCTCTCCGGTCGTGCGATCAGCGGCGTCGACCTCAATCTGCGCCGCGCGCACGGCCGGCCGTGCGGCGTCTTCGGCCTCCTGAATCAATTGCCGGGCCAACCAGGCGACGTCGCGGGCACAGTCGCGGTAGCGCTTGTGCGCGGCCTCCGCCTGCGCATGCGCAGCCTGCGCACGCTCCGCCGGCACACTCGCCCGGTCGGCTTCACTGACCACGCGCAGCGCCTCGGTCGCGTCGCCCCAGGCGTCCGAGGCCGCTACCCAGGCTTCCACGGCGGGTTTGAGTTTGTCACTGTCGATCATCGGCATAGCGGGGATTCCTTTCGTGACGGGTAACGCAATTAGGGGTCATTTCTCCAGCACGACCAGGTGAAAACGGCCAGGTTATCCAGCTTTCACAAACTCCAGATTGCGATAGAAAATAACTCCATTTTCAAGGCGGATGTTGCGCATCCCGTTTTTCACCGCGATAACGGATTTCGAGACGGGCTGACCTATTTCGCGTTGAGTCTTGTACTGGCCATTAAGATAAATTTCCTCGTCAACGCGATACGCCCCTTCTTCCCTAGCAATGGTCAGGACCCGAGGATGCTTGCTTTGGTCTTGCGTCTTCTCGACCCAGCGACCCGACAACGCGCTGCCACCCTCCGCTTCACAGCCAGCATTCAATAGCCCGGCCAGTGCAACAACCAAAACCGCAAGAGTATTTTTCACCATATTCTCCAGACATTTTTAGACGCGAAAACCGCGCTTCTCCTACGGGTCTAGCCCCAATCAAGGGGCTGTGTTGTACCCGGATTTTTCCTGCTTATTCGGTTTGGGGTGGGATGACCTGGAACGCCTTGCCCTTGCTCCAGGTGCAGGCGCCTTTGATCAAAGTAAGAATCTGCTCATCGGTCATGCTAGCCGACAGAGTGACAACGCCCTGGCCCGCTGCAAAGCGCTGCCCCAGAACCGACTTGAGGTCGATTTCCTCGTGGTCGGCTTCCACCGTCACCGCAACTATGGTTCTGCCGCAGCTAGGGCACTGGTCACCGTTACAAATGTTGGAGGAAATTACCGAACTGTCCGCGGAGCAACGGTATTGGCGCACTCCGTTTGCGGTGAAAAATTCACCATGGCAATTGTGGTTCATACGACTTTCCTTACTGGTCGACGCGAATAGTCACCTTCGAACCCGCGCCCGTGACAATCGGACTGCCGGAACCGTGAGTTGAGACATTAGTAGAGGCCGGACCGCAGTCTGCACTTTGCCCAGGTGCGTAGGTCTTGCCATTAATAACTACCACGCTGTTTTCCCCCGTGACGACGGGTGAGTTAGGCCCGGTGGTCGTGCAGTTCTTAGCCTTGCCGGACTTCGCTGCCGCCTGCTGCCCCCAACTGGCGGCTTTGCACGACTCACTGCTTGGCTCAACCTCTACCGTTCTTTCTGCCTCGGTAAGTGGTTTCACCGTCTTACCTTGCTGGAGCGCGTTCAACTGCTCGATGCTCATCACGTCATAACGCCAAAGAGAAGGAGAACCCTTTCGGCAGAAGGTGAAGTTGAACGGGTATTTCGTTTCAACAACGCGAGCATCATTAACGCCCGCATCCTTCAACGTTTTACTGGCCCACTTCGAAAAGTCCGGCGCAGTGCTGGTTGGCAAACCCACAGCTCCCGCAGCTGCGGAAAACAGCAACGTGGCCATCAAGGCTGATTTCAGAATGTTCAAGTTTGGCTCCTAGATCCGGGCGCTTGATTGCGCCTCCCCTACTGGCTTGGCCCAGCGGTTTAACGGCTGTACTGTGATGTACCTGGACGCTTTCCTACTTATCCTGGCTTGACGGATTGATGATTGCTTGCAGGGGGGCATACATCCATATTTGCCCGAGTCCAGCCTGCACGCATAGCACACACCAAGACGCATAATTGATAGGTTTTTCCCCCAGCGTCCAACGACGCACGGTGCGTCCATCCACCCCAATGCGCCGCGAAAGCTCTTCGCCACTCCAGTTGGCCATTTTCAGCGCGGCACGCACCTCATTAGCCGTAGGCTCAACCCAGAATTTGGGCATGCAGAGGCATTCCGGCCTGATGCTGACATGCTCTCCGTAACTGCCTTTGGTTTCCATTGCATCACCTTGTGACGGAGCCCCTTGCGGGGCTCGTTAAAATTTAGATCCAGCCCATTTCGGCAAAAGACGTAGTTTCGCCGTGCCCGATGACAAAGTGATCCAGCAAGCGAATACCCACCAAATCCAGCGCATCTTTCAAGCGCTCCGTGATTTGACGGTCAGCGTGCGAAGGCGCCGAATCGCCACTCGGGTGATTGTGACAAACGATCGCTGCCGAAGCATTGAGCGAAAGCCCAGCCTTTACCACTTCACGCGGGTAAACAGATGCCTGGTCGATGGTGCCGGTAAACATGCGAACGAACTGCAATACGCGATGTTGGGTGTCGAGGAACAACACCGCGAAGACCTCGCACTGCTCCTGCTCCAGCTGAAGGCGCAGGTACGAGCGAACAGCACCCGGCGACTGCAACGCCTCACCTTTAGTTTTCAGGTGGGCATCCAGAATGGCCAAGGCTTGCTGGATCACTTCAAGTTCAGATGCTTGCATTGCTTTCTCCTACGACCTGAGCGAACTGCCCGGCCTTGAGGTGCATATTAGGGCATTAAGCCCTAACATGCAACTACTTTTAGGGCTTGGCGCCCTATTTTTTATGCTGCACGCGCATCTGGCAAAGCTCCATCTGCATAGAACGCTGCGATTTGCTCATTCACCTTGTCCAGCAGATCTTGCCGTTTGAATTCCATGTGCAGGTTGCCGTTGCGGAACGCCTTAGCCCGGTAATACTCGTTCTCGAACACTTCCATTTGCTCGAACGCAACGGCCATGGCCGATTCCAGCGACCGGGGCTGAAACGGCTTGCCGTCTAGGGTGATGAACACGCGGTCAAGGTCGTTGAGCTTGTCAGAGGCGTAACCATGACTAACACGCAGGCCACCACGCATGCCGTACCCCTCAGAAATCATCGTCGACATGATGATCTTGCGACCGATTCGAAAGGGTTCTTTCTCGTTGGTGCGATAGTCGTCTGACAGGTAGCGGAACACGTTGAAGATACCCCGGCGAAACATCGGCTCGGCTTTGATACGTAAGTCAAGGAATGTCGCCCGAATGGTGCCCTCGGTGAACTCTGGCGGATTGGGCTCCAGACCCTTTTCAAACTCCTTGGCAGCTTCTGCGTCCATCAGTTGCTTGAACCCGGTCAGATCGAGCGCACGACGCCACATGCTGGCATCCAGCTCACGGCGGATCTGCCCGACGTCACCATTGATGCGTGCGCTATAAGGCATCAGCAGCGAACCCATCGGTGCCAGCACCTCACTGGCCTTGCGCATGGTAGAGATAGAATCACCGATCAAGCGCAACGCGTCTTCGCGGGCTTGAAGCAGGTCGGTGAGGGTGGTGGGGATTGCAACACTGGTGGACATGCTCATGAGGGATTCCCTATTTCGACCTGGGCAAAGCACCCGGCCATGGGACTTATTGTAGGGCGCAGCGCCCTATATATCAACACTTTTTTAGGGCACTACGCCCTATTTTTTTATGAGAAAGTTTCCCCCAACCCTGTCCAACCCAGCTTTTCGCTGCTCAATGGCACCAGAGATTGATTTTCGAGCTGTTTTCTCCTTGAAATGGTGGGGTCGCCCGGCGAACCGGGCTTTCCAATCAATTGTCAGCGGAGCTGACGTATCCCACGGCCACAATAGTGCGCTCTTGATTGCAAGACACTACGCGGGCCAGTCGCTCACTGTGGTGTTCCTTGTGACCGCTCTGAACGTCCACAAAGTCAACATCAAACCCGCAAATGGAACGAGCCTCAAAATCGGCATTACCCATTGCAGCGGCGGCAATGTATTCCATTGCGACTGACTTTGAGATGTGGCCTGAAACCGAGATATCGCGCATGTTTCTGTTTTCCTTGAATGCCCCGGAGTACCGGGGCGGACTGGTTCAGGCTGCGATAGCGCTGACAACGTTGAACTCATCTACCAGATCCAGGTAGTCCACTAACACGCGAATCGGAGGCATTCCGTCGTTGCCCAGCCCTTCACAATCTGGGGTGTTCAGGTACAGCGCGTTGTTGACTGCTCCACGATGAACATCAGCCTTGGCTGCTTCTTCGCTCTCTGCGTCGGAGAACGAAGAGTAAGTACCCAGCGTCACATTCCATTTGCGCCCATAGTTCAGCAGCTGCTCCACCTTCGCTGCGCTCATGAACTCGGCCTTTGTCATTTCATGCGGTGCCATTTCAATTTCCTTGGTGATGATGCCCAGCCTCAGCTGGGCGATAGGATCAAAGGGTGTCATCGCCTTCAAGGTCCGACAGACTGTCGGCTAGGTCGATATCGACCTTCACCTTGTCAGAATCATCGACCACTACGAACGAACAAGCGCTGTCCTGCTCACCAGCTGCGATGTTGGCCGCGAAGTAGCGGTCTGCAACCAACTGCGCTGCTGCTTTGTGGTCCCCGTCGCACTCCACATCAATGGTCCAAGTTACTTGATAGCTAGGCATTTCCGCTTCCTCAGTGATTAGCTTCAATGAGGATTATTATACATATAACTATGGAATTAACCAGGATATTCCATAGTTAAATGTAGAATTTCTTCACTGTGTTAACGAAGGCATGCTTGTCCTGGATACCCTTCAGCCGGCTGTAGAACTGGCTAGGCGTAACCCCGTGCTTATCGGTCGCCTCCTTGGCGCTCAAACCGCTCACAAGATGATCGCGTAATGCGGCAATCACCTTTTCACCGCTGGTTTTGGTGTCGCTGAGCAATAACTCAAAATGCTCCGCGTCGACTTCCCCTGGCTTCAAAGCTGGTACATCACCTGCCATCAACGTAGCTCCGCAACAGAATAATATTTCCACAGTTTAATAAGGATTGTCCTTGGCTGGCTATCGCACAGCCCGGTCACCACAAGGTCAACTGTTCGTACGTAGTCACGTTAACGGCTGGGATGATTCCAGGAGAACGCGAATCCAGGGCATTGTCCGCATCCCGGAGGGCGTTCGACAAGATTGCAAACCGCTCTCGGTTCGCTGGGTCACGCTTGACGGTAAATACCTCGTCTACCACTCCATTGACCCTTGCCCACTGATTCCAGGCGAACGACCGGCCCAGGCCGACAGTGGTCTTGGCACTGGGGAACCCAGCCGCATCCCGCACCAGTTCTTCCCAGGTTGCACCGAACTTCACTTCATCAAACCGGCTGTGCTTACCGGTCAGTGCGTTGCGCTCCATAACCAATGCTCGCTCCAGCAGATCGGGGTGATTGGCTGCCAGCCAGTAAAGCTCCCACTGCTTGGACGCCGGGCAGAAAAAACACGCTGACTTAATCGGTACCAGGTCTTCACCTAGGGCCTTGTAAATGGCCTGCACACATTCCCGCCGTGCCCAGCCCACAAGCTGCAAGGGGTACACGTAATCGAAATCGGCGTCTGCCGGCTTCAATCCCTTGGAACGGCGCATGTCAGCCTTGCCGCAGTCGTACCCGATCAGCTTGACAATGCGCTGCCCGGTTTCCTGGGCGCAAATCCAGACCGGGTGCGCAGGCTGCGAATTAGGGCCACGGCGCGCCCCTTTCAAAAACTGATCTTGCGGGACCTGCTTCCACTTGATGGAACAAGATTTCATGCCGAAAGCGAGGCTCGGCAGCGTCTCGTTCTTGAGGCAATTACCGTACAGATCCACATAGCCAGTCGATGCCTGGGGCACTTTGCGGCAGACGTTGATCAGCGGCCAACCCCAAGAGTCAAGTACGCGGTTCATCGCCCCCACATGCAAGTGCGTCTCGGGTTTCTCCGCGCCCGTATCGGCGAAAGTGATCACATCGGGACGCACACCCGCTGCATGCAGGGCAACGATCATTGCCGTGGAGTCTACACCCGAGCCAAAGCAGAGCGATAACAGGCGGCCAGACAACGCTGATCGCAAGGTTTCAATCTGTTCGGTGTTCAGGATATCGGCGGCATCGCGCAGCATGGTTTTCTACCTTAGCACTCGGACGCAGAAGCGCGCCCTTCCACGACCACAGCCCCGCTCGATGGCGGGGTCATGGCTGGACTAGAGAGCTGGCCCGACGAACCTGGCCTTGAGTTAATTAGCGCTCCAGATGCTCATCAAGCTTGTCTGCTATTTCTCGGGCAACACCCTGCCACGCCTCAAAACTGATCAGACCGCCATCCCACGTAACGGTCGCGGGATCAGAGTCGGCTACAGCACGAGCCTGCCGAGCAACCGTGTCAATGATGAACAATTGCGCTAAAGGCCCAAACTTCGAGTACTCCATCAGATCAACAAGTACACCGACATTGGTCGCGGGCTTTTGTTGGCATTGGCAGTCGTCACACAGGCCGATCTGAGAACCTTCCAGATCCGCGGAGCAAGTGCTGCACTGTTCAAGTTGCTGGGTCATTTCAGGCATCCTCATTTATTCGCTTCAATGAGGGATATTCTATACTAAACTATGGAATAATCAAGATATTTCCACAGTTAAGTATGTAAATAATTCACGAATACCTAAAAGCGACACCTCAAATGCTCGGCGGATCGTTTCGTGGCAAGCGCTCAACAGCACGTCACGCGCCGGCATGCGCCCGGTGACGGATGCAACGCGGATTAGGTGTTTGAATTGACCAGGGCTAAGGGATGTTGCGCGGCGAATGCAAGCTTCTACAACTTAAATAAGTTAAATACAATGAACAAGCTATGTAAGCTCTGTAAGCCCTGTAAGGTCTGCAAGCTCTGCAAGCTCTGCAAGCTCTGCAAGCTCTGCAAGCTCTGCAAGCTCTGCAAGCTCTGCAAGCTCTGCAAGCTCAGGGCTATGGTAGGCGCGCGTTATATAACATCAATAAGCACTACAAGCTCTACAACATGTAGAGCTTGTGCAGTTTAAAACCTCAGTCCTTTTCCTTGAGCTCCTTCAGGAGCTTAGAAACATTCTCATCACCTTGGCTCGCCAACAGCGCTACGGCTGCACGGATTACGTCTGATCTGGAAACGCGAACGCCATGAGGTAGCAGACTCAAGCGTTCAACTTCTGCGTCAATTTCAGACGTGAGAGAAAACATGATCCGCTTGTAGACCTTAGCCTGGGCCGGCTTAGCAGCCACAGCGCCATTCTTTCCATCGATCTTGGCCCCGTTAATGAAGCTGTCAGCAGCTGGTGAAGCCGCTGCAGCTTCAGCACCTGAACCTGCACCTTTTTTCAGGCTGGCAACTCCCATCATTCACCTCCCCACAATTCAGCAGCGATTAGCTCGATTTCCTCAATAGCACGTAAGTCCGTGGTGACCTCAAGAACGGAAGAACCGTTCTCGTCTGCATCATCGTAGACATTTCGTGCCGTGGTGAAAGCCTGCAATGGTTCAAGCCCGTAACTGGCGCAAGCATCTTTGGAGTCGAGAATCCGTTGAATTTGACTCGGCAAAGAAGGGGCCTGAGTAATCACTGCTCTGGCGATCAGTTCGTGGTTTACAGATTTTGCGAGCGTGATCATTTCTTCGACATGTGGCAGGGTTTTAAGGTCACGACGCTTCGGTCGGAACGGGAGCAGCGCGTGAGTTGCGACTGTCAGCGCCGAACGTAGAGCAACAGAGTCAGCACCACCAGCATCTACAACAATCATGCCGTAACGCTTAGCTCGGTCCAAAAGGGTTTTACGGATGTCGCCATGTGCGCTTTCAACTTGGATGTCAACTAGATTTGGGTTCTGTTCACGCTCTCTCGCCCAATCGAGAGACGTACCCTGTGGGTCAGCGTCCAGCAGCAGGACATCGTGATTTTTTCGTTGCAACCAGACCGTTAAGTTTTGAGCAATGCAGCTTTTCCCGCTACCGCCTTTCTCACCACCAAGTACCAGAATCATTTCACGCCCCCACAAGTGATGTAAGTTAAATAGCTTATATAAGTCAAGATCAAGAAATTACACTATTTCTACAAAATGCACAACTTATATAAGCTATGCATTGTATAGATATCAGTTGCTAGGGGGGTCCTGGATGATGTTTTTCCGATTACGTAAAAGAGTGATAGAAGCATCTTCTGCCCGCCACTCTTCCACCTCCAGGTAGTCAACGGCGGTTTGATAGTCGCACCTGGTGCGCCGCATTACGTTAGCAATTTGGTCCTGCTCAAAGAGCTGACGGTGGGACAGGTTCTCACGGCTAAAGCGCCGCATAAGAGCATCTGCAACGCAGGGCGGGGCAATTTCCCCGGCGAACCTCAGCAGCGACGGCAGGTGGCGAGGATTTGCCAAATCGCGAATAGGCACGCTGCGTACCATGTTACAATCAACACTGGACATAATTTTCCCTTTCCGGTGGGTTGTGTTCAACGCTGGGGGTGGCTGCAACCATGCCCCGGCATTTTTTTAAGCCATGAAAGCCAAAACAGGAATAACGTCCTGTGGCACCCGGCCAGTCATTACAAGAAAGTGACGCCATACCCCATAAGGCACCGGGGTACTCCCTTCCTTAAAAGCTCTTACCCTTCGATTGGTTGACAACCCCAACAAATCAGCAAGCTTCGCATCCGTGCCGTACTCCTTGAAGTGCGCCTGAAAATGCCGAAAGTACGCACCAATAATGTCTGGATGCGGTGCCTCCCAGCCCTCACGCTCCCGCAGAAGGTGGGTGCGTGGATATTGGCTTTCATCAACTTCTGTTTGCGGCGACACCCTCGGCGCGTCCAGGTTGGCTTTTAGCTGCGCAATCGCGGCTTTCGTGCCCTCCTCGAAAATCACCGTCTGTTGTGTCGCGATGTCAGGTAATTCAATAACCATGTCTAGATCCTTGTTATGGTCAGAGCAGGGGGCTTACGCCCCCCATTCCTACCGTGGCGACAGCTCGATACGTCGAACGTCTGAAACACGGATGTTGACCAGACTCAGAGTTCCCGTGACTACCGTTTTCCAATAACCGCCCTGGTGAACATGCATCAACGCGTAGAAAAGGTAATCAGGTAACAGGAGGTCAAGGCGGTTAATCCGAATGCCGATATGCTCAGGGTTGAACTCACGACTGGGCTCCCCGCAACGTTCCGATGACCCTCTCCGCACAATCCAGAAATGAGCCTCTGGAAAGTTGGTCTGAATCGTCGCTACATCTGAAAGTCTCATCTCGTTCTCCGTCAGCGGCAACGACTAGCCCCCTCAAGAGTCGAGTGGCTCTCTGCGTGCCACCAACAGAAGCCATGTTAGGCTAAATTAGCCTAAGAGGCAAGGATTAATTAGGCTGTTTTAGCCTAATAAAAGCATTGACGGACTGTCGTTTATAGACGACAATAGCGCTCATGAAGACAATCAAACAAACAGCGACCTACATGACGTGGGAACGCAAGCTCAAGGACCAGCGCGCCAAGGCCGCGATTGCCGCGCGGATCTTACGCCTGGCAAACGGACTACCCGGTGATGTATCACCGGTAGGGCAGGGCGTCAGTGAGTTGCGCATCCATTACGGCCCAGGCTACAGGGTCTATTTCGCACAGCGTGGTGAGGAATTTGTTTTGTTGTTGTGCGGCGGTGACAAGTCCACACAAAGCCGCGATATCGAAGCGGCCAAAAAACTCGCGATCCAGTGGAGGCAAGAATGAAAGAAGCAATTTACGACTATGACCCAGCAGAAGCGCTGGACGGCCCCGAGGCCATTGCCATTTTCATGGCTGACGCCTTTGAGACCGGCAACGCTGATTACATCGCCCAAGCCCTGGGTGTGGTCGCCAAGGCCAAAGGCATGAGTCAACTGGCCAAAGAAACGGGATTGGACCGTAAGCAGCTGTATCGCTCATTCAGCACGGACGGCAACCCCACACTGAAAACCCTGCTGGCTGTTACTCAGGCGCTGGGCATTGACCTGACCACACGACCCCATGTGGCTTCTGTTTGATGCCACACGGTGCCTCGATCACTCGATAACTGCCTCGGTCACCTCCGGCCGGGGCAATCCCTCGCAAACCATCCGCACCTGATCGGCCACCGCTGATCGATCTGGCTGACACCTGCCACGAAAACACCTGCAACACTGATTAACTCGCTTTTGCTCTTATCGCGAACAAGGTTCGCAGTCTGGTCACTTATCGACAAATCCAGCCGTTCCGCTCGTCAGTTCCATAAGTGGTGATAAAATACGTTATCACCACTTTTCAGCCAGGCAGGCCGTATGTCGCTTTTTGAGTCGATACGCGTTTTTTTTCATAGACGGGCGCCTCAGGATCTGGCAGCGCTTGCGGACCGTGTACACCTGGTCAATCGCCGCCAGGAATCGCCCAGGGGCAATTTCGTGTTTCCCGGTACCGACTACCTGGACGACATCGAGGTCGATGGCCAACGGGTCGGCCACGTCGACTACGGCATCAATCCGCTGGGCGACCGGCTGTACATCAACATGATCGACATCGTGCCGGCGCAGCAGCGCCAGGGCATCGGCCTGGGCGTACTGTGGCAACTGTGGCGCACGCACCAGGTGCCGATGGTGCCGCTGTACCAATACACCTCATCCGATGGTTTCTGGGAACGAGCACGTCGACGGTTTGCAGCCGCCGGCGCCGTGCTCGAGGACGAGCTGCGCGGCCAGGAGCAAATGGCGCAGGAACAACAGCGCTGGCAGCACCTGGTGCCCGAACCGGAACACGAACGCTTGATCCGGGAACTGAAGGCGTCTCCGGAGTGGCCGGCCATCAAGGCCCGCATGGAAGCGGAGTACGGCCCATGCGCCAAGGACTGATCGCCACCGGCGCCGGCGAACGGCGCCTGAACGCCGCCGAGTTCCAGCAGCTGGCCAGCGTGCCGGCCGCCGTGGAATGGTTCGCCAATATCGACAACCCACGCACCCGCCGGGCGTACCAGGTCGACCTGGCCGACTTCTGCAGTTTTGTCGGGCTCACCGGCGCCGAGGAATTTCGCGCGGTCACCCGCGCGCACGTCCTGGCCTGGCGCGCCCAGCTGGAAACCCGAGGCCTGGCCGGGGCCACCATCCGCCGCAAACTGGCCGCGCTGGCCAGCCTGTTCGATCACCTCCTGGAGAACAACGCCGTCGCCGGCGGCAACCCGGTGCACGGGGTCAAGCGGCCCAAAGTGGAAACCAACGAAGGCAAGACACCGGCCCTCGGCGATGACCAGGCCAAGCTGCTGCTGACCGCGCCGGACGGCTGGACGCTCAAAGGCCTGCGCGACCGGGCCATCCTGGCGGTGCTGCTGTACCACGGCCTGCGCCGCGAGGAAGCCGCGCAGCTGATGACCGGCGACCTGCAGGACCGACGCGGCATCAAGCACCTGCAGGTGAGAGGAAAGGGCGGCAAGACCCGCTATTTGCCCCTGCATCCGGTCGCGGCCGAGCGGATCCACGCGTACCTGGAACGGGACGTCAAACGCGCGCCGGGCAACGGCCCATTGTTTCGCTCGATCCGCGGCTCCACCACCGGCGCCGGCATCAGCGCGAACGGCATCTACACCGTGGTCGCGCAGTGGGCCAAAGCCGCCGGCATCCAGGTCGACGGGCTGGGCGTGCACGGGCTGCGGGCCACGGCGGCAACCAATGCCCTGGAGCATGACGCCGATATCGCCAAGGTCCAGGTGTGGCTGGGGCACGCCAACATCAGCACCACGCGGTTGTACGACCGACGGGGCCAGCGGCCAGAAGACTCGCCAACCTACAAGGTCCGCTACTGATCACCTGTTGGGCAAACTGCCGACGCAAGTAGGCGCTGCTGGGTGAAATCTGCGGATCCTGCAGGACCATAGCGCTGCACTTTTCACGCTGCAGCGCCTTGAATCGCGTCGTTGCGATGGCCAGCACGGCCGTCGCCCCGCCCCGCCCCGCCCCGCCGCGCCCTGGCCCAGGCCACGCCTGAGCGGCGTCAAGCGCAGGCTCAAAATGCATGCCTTCACCGAAGGCACCCAGCGGTTGTAGGGTTTCCTCAAAGTTGCTGTAGCCTGCGCGCACACGCGCCCGGTTGAGCCGGCGGCCAGCTTGCTGGTCGGGGGCGATTTATCCGGGTCTTAGCGCCCGAAGGGTGGCCGTAGGCCAGGACAGGCCAGCTCTATCGGCCTGTGCCGCTTAGACGGGCGTCCACGCGGTGTTGCGGTAGAATGACCACGGGTGCAGGGGCCGTAGGCTCCTGCCGAGGGATCGGGGCGAGTAGCCCCGTGTCCGCGCCGTGCCATAGGCACGACTTGCGCGGGCATTATCTGGTGGAGCGTAGCTACACCTCCCATCTTTAATTTTTTTCCTCCTGGTTAATGCCCGACACTTAAAAAAACTCTTGCCGACACTTAAGTTCTTCTAAATGAAAGGCTTAGCGCCGTTTCACGCGGCAACTCTACGAACAGGCAAGGATGGGGGGGAGAAAGGCGCTTTTCGTGTGTGCCCGGCGAATTTTGGGCGCAATGAGGGCAGGGCAGGGCTGGCCTGCAGGTGATGGCTGAAAAAAGGGCGTAGCTACCCTAATAGCGGCCGCATAAGGGCCCCAGGGTCCTTAGGAGCGGTATTGGCGGGTCTTCTCGGCGATGATCCGGTCTGCTTCCTCATAGAGTTCTTGTCGCGGTCGACCTGGATGGGCCTGAAGCAAAGCCACCAGCAACTGCTGTCGGACTCGTTCAAGCTCAACCGGGTCAACCGACGTACGCCGCGCGCCCCGATCAGCCTCGGCCGTAGCCCGGAACTTCCCCAAGGCCTTGCTGCCACCGATCACCAGCGCATTGCGCGCCCAGGTGGTCAATGTGCCGCCGGTCTTCTTCACCTTTTTGGCCAGACGCTCCACCGCCCGTGCTTGCTCATGCTGGAGCCGTTTAGCCAGCCCGAATGCAGTAAAAAGCAGCTTGTTGACGGCCTTCACTGCCGCCAACCCGCGCCAGGTGCCGTCCTCTTTCAGTTGCCGAGGCTGGCTAACGGTAATCATCTTGGCTGTCTTCAGGTCGGCCATTGCCCGTTCGGCGCGCCGTGGATGCAGGCCGGTGAGCTTTACCAGGTACGGCAGAGTCAACGATATAAAACCCGATGGCGTAGGTACGCCACAACGAAGGGAAACCAGGTCGGTATGCTCAAGGATCGCGGCCTGCAGCAGCAAACACGCCTCGCGGCGCTCGCTGCGCTGCTGTCGGCCTTGTTTGCTCTTATGGGCGTTGCGCAGGGAGGGTAGGACGTTCGGCGAAGCGTAGTAACGCCGGATCCGTTCCTGCAGCTCGATCAGGATGCCAGGACGACGCTTACTGCTCTCCGGCCGGGTCAGATCGAGTCTAGGGGAATCGGTTTGATGGCCACAGAAATTGCCGCCGTGATTGACACGTTCGACATATGGCCGTTTTGCTCGTTTAGGATGATGGTTCGCTCCCTCTCGGGTGAGCGCTCCCATCACATGCGACGCTAATTCCATATACCCGCCGTTTAGCGGTGAGCTGAAGGCTTATCGCTTTTGCAACTTGCAAGAAGCCGCAGTGCTAGCCATAATCAGCTCACCAATCAAGAGTGGAGAGCAGGTTTTCCCCGTCGAAAGAGAAACCTGTTCATGTGTTACCAAAAGCCCGGTTACCAGCCGGGCTTTTTGGTTTTTACGATTTGTTAAGCCACTTTAAGATTCCCCCCTGAGAACCTAATTTTCATTTCGGCGAAACCCACACGCTCAGCATCCGCGTGGACAGCCTCAAGGCTCTTGTAGACCTTTTGCCTGTCTGATCTGGCAACTGTCATGAAGTCATGCGAGCCGTTGACGTGGACAACCATTAGCAGCCACGCATCGTTAGCCATAGGGACTGGAACGGCAACAGCCGCTCTCAATTCGCCTTGCTCAAACTTGTCGCGCATCGCTGATAGGTCCATGGCCATAGCACCCCAACCTGTGATTCATCCTGTCACGATAAGCGCCACTGCATGAAATTGCAAATTCATGCACGTGCATAGCTTATTCGACGCGCTTTTGCTGGCACTCTCGTGCAGGAAATTAGGTTTTCGTGTAGCGAGTTTGCGAACCGAACCCCGCGCATCAGAGGTAAGCGGCGACGTGGGATTGGCTGTGGAACGAAGGGGGAGTCAAAACGAAGACTCAAAAAAAGCCCGAGCGTTTTCACGATCGGGCCAAAAAGAAAGATAAAGGAAGAGAGGTTTTCACCATCTCCACAAACATCTTACATGGTGTCAAGGTGCCATGACCAGAAGACATTTTGCTCACGGTAAATCTAGTAAATATTTTTGTTTACCCTATGTACAAATGTTTTCTTCATGGATAGCATAGGGCCATCAGCAACGGAATGTCGCTGAAAACCTCAACCAATCTCGAAGGTAACCCTATGAAAAACGCTAAATCTTTGTTTGTTATCTCTTTCCTTGGTTTGGCTTTGCTGTCCTCAGTAGGCTGCTCGGCACGTCAGGTTACCGACTCCCAAGCCTACGCGGCGTCCGAAAATCTCGATCCCGCAAATAAGGTGGTTGCTACCGATCCACGTAACAAAATGGCTGCCCACGGCATTCGCTAAGCGAAGCTCCTTTGGCTTGATAAAAGTAAATTGGTGGATCAGATGAATACTGCTAAATCTGTCTTGACTTTCGCCATTATTGGCTTGGTAATTTTGTCTTCGGTTGGCTGCTCCAATCGCCCTATACCGAATTCGACCCTCTACGCCTATGGCGATGAGAAAGATCCAACGAACAAAACCATCGCTACGGACCCCCGTAACAAGATGGCTGCCAAAGGACGGTAGCGAGCAACAGTAGCTTGATCACAAACCCCGTCGTAGGATGGGGTTTTTTATGTGTGGTGGAATGATGGATAAGAAAACAAGGCTGACAGCGGATGAATTTCATATCGAAATTCGGCCACGTCTATTTGGCGTCTCAGAAAAGGTCGTCGCCTTGGCCGAGCTGTGTTTTGTCCAAGGGGTATCAATCAAAGACGCAGGTGAACGTTTGGGCATGTCGAAACAGTCGGCAAGTCAAAACATTAAACGTGTATTAGCAGCAATTAACAATGTTCCCAAAGATTGGGTGTATTTTGAGGGTTATATACCTCCAACCTTAGCTTCAGAAATTCGTTTGAAAATTTCAACATTGCTACAGGACTCAAAAAAAAACCCGCTCAAGTGAGCGGGTTTTTATTTTTTACTTTTCAGTCGTCGCGCAAATAAATAATTTTCGGCTGAATACTTACGGACGTTGTTTGGCCACTACTGCTGAAGGCAGTCAACGTAAAAACAGCCGGTCCTTCATTTGCGTTCACAGCGTGATTGACGGTTCCTCCTGCGTTCCAACGAGATCCTGTACCACTCCACCAAAGGAAGCCATCTTGAGTTCGGATTTCATATCGAACTGCATTAGAAACACTCCAGGCGAAGTACGTATTAGGGGAAATTTCACCGCTTGTAACTTGATATTCGTTTCTGTTACTTCCTTGAACGTAGAAGTCAGTAACCACAGGTGCTGCAGAGGTCAACGTAACTGTGGTCGCCGCAGATCCGGCTATTGCCGAAGCCCTCACCGTTGCTGATCCAGCTGCTGTGCCTGTCAAAGTCACCATTGCACGACCGCTGGCGTTCGTGGTTGTTGAATTAACAGACAACATGCCGAGACTTGTCGTCCAGTTCACTGCGACACCTGCTCCAACCGAGTTGTTGTTAGCGTCTAATACAGTCGCTATCAACGTACTCATGGCAGAACCATCAGCGATGATTGACGATGGTGTTGCTTCAACGTCAACGACCCGTACAGTTGAAAGATCCGCAGTAAACAATACTCCTACGGTTGCAGAGCCCGCTACCGCTGTAGCAGTCACAGTAACACCTACAGCTGCTGTAGAAGAACGCAGTGTCACGGTTGTTTGCCCGGTGGAGTTTGTCACGCTCGTTGCTGTAGAAAGCGATCCTCCGGTTGTTTTCCACGAAACGTTGACACCTGCACCTACGGTATTGCCGTTGGCATCCTTGACCGTGGCCACCAGCGTACTGGTCGCCGCACCGTTCGCCACGATGCTGGTCGGGGTCGCTACCAGCGAGGTCACCGCCGCCGTGCTGCTGTCAGCCGTCAATGTCACGGCAGATGTGGCAGATCCGGCCACCGCCGAAGCGGTCACCGTCGCCGTACCGGCCACCGTGCCTTTCAGCGTCACCGTGGCCTGGCCACTGGCGTTGGTCGCGCTCGATGCGGCAGACAGGCTGCCCAACGATGTCG